>Ga0209495_1000134_pt1 | contig 57632 bp, 64 predicted proteins | sample EN1Hudsemesocosm_FD_184629 | JGI IMG/M metagenome (GOLD analysis project Ga0209495, IMG submission 184629) | Methane-oxidizing microbial communities from mesocosms in the Hudson Canyon - EN1E Hudson Canyon (SPAdes) (version 2) | ecosystem: Environmental > Aquatic > Marine > Cold seeps | place...
GTGTCACTTTCCCAGTCACCAAAGCGACGTTTATCAGTAACTATTTTCGGTCGCAGGCTAATAGAAACTCGGCCTTCAAATAACCGTCTTCTTTCACTGCGCCTTTGTTTTCGTCGTCTTTTATGAGTTGTGGTGATTTAAATTTATCAGTTTCTTACGATGTCCGCTTTTTTACCTCAACTGTTGCACTTAGAACTTGAATTCACCCATAACAGCCTAATTATAACCAGTACGATAAACGACCTATGGGACTATAAAAGCATTTCCGCAAACTCCGTCACACAAACGATAACAACAGAGTTAATACTTTATTACAGGGGACGGCTGAAATACAGCATCAGCCCTAAGTCTCTCTGCCTCAGCCACATCAACATCATCAGAGCAACCAACGCCCGCAAAAATAACAAACAAAACAAAACAAATACGCTTAATCATTATTCTAACCTCAACCTTAAATAAACCTAAAAGGGCCACAAGCACTTACCCGAAGCATTAAGTACATTATAGTGTCGTAGTACACGATATGCAAGCAAAACACCAACTGCCCATACTGACCTCTATAAATCATTACTTGAATATCGTATAACACGACATTATACTTTTACAAACACCACAATAGGAGTAAAAACATGACATCAAATAAGGTTGTAAAAAAACCTACTTCTGCCGAAAAAAAAGCCAAGGCAAAGTATGAAGAGAAACGAGGAAAAACCGTATTAAGAGTAGTGCTTACTCCTCACGATGACCCAAAGGAATGGGAGCACATCAACAACAAGTTAGCAAGCAAATATGGATCATCAAAAAGAGGAGTCTACGAGCTTGCAAAATCCGACAAGATGGAATGGACCAGCGACAACAGTCTCATACTACATCTCAACCCAAACATGGTTAACAAAATACAAACGGCTATCGATTTAAGCAAAAGATACAGTCTAGAATTAGAAAACAACAATAATCCAGCAAGAATGAAAAAGTTAAATCATCAAATAACTTCACAACGCCTATCCATCAGCATAGGAATGGAATTACTAATCAAAAACCTAGAGGAATGTTTAGCCGCTAAATAAATCTGAAGAATACTAACGATATATGCTGATTACAAATAGCAACATAACTCTACAGCACTATATAGCTGTATCGTTATAATAAAGTTACAGGCTAAGGAATAAGCCTCAGCCGAAAGGAGCAGCCATGGCCAAAAGAAAAGAAACATACACACCTTTAACTCCAGCGGAGCTTATCACCGTCAAGAGTGACCTAACAGAATGGTACAAAAAAACAAACTCTACACCTCGCGACCTAAATAACTCATGCACATGCATTAACTTCGTGGCAAAGGAAGTAGATAGGCCTGCAATAGATGTACACAAAGAATTACATAACAACCGACTAAAAAGAAGACCTAAACCTCACTTTGGTCAATTAAGGCCTAAGGGATGACGCCATAATAAAAGAGTTAAGTCCGGCAAAGTAGCACTATCCGATACCTAACCACGCCGCAAACCTAGCCAGGTAGCATATACCGACACCATCACCCTAAAACAGGCAAACACCAAGAAAGTCAGATCCTTTTCCATGGCGTTATAACCTTTCAGTACATAAACAGCTTTGCTTATAATCCACAAAAAACATAACTCAAACCACCATTTTATACAGCTATGTATACCCATACAGCGCTCCATACCTTACATTCAAAGGGGCAATACTTGCACTCAATGCAAGCCGTGCCCCTCTTAGCCATTTGCCGTACAAGGGCCGTTTCTCTACCCTTTATTAATGCACAGGGTAAGGCTAGCGTTGCTTAGAACGACACTGAGAACGCCGATGTATTTTTGGTGGTCTATTAAGGCCTAAGGGATGACGCCATAATAAAAGAGTTAAGTCCGGCAAAGCAGCGCTATCCGATACCTAACCACGCCGCAAACCTAGCCAGGTAGCATATACCGACACCATCACCCTAAAACAGGCAAACACCAAGAAAGTCAGATCCTTTTCCATGGCGTTATAACCTTTCAGTACATAAACAGCTTTGCTTATAATCCACAAAAAACATAACTCAAACCACCATTTTATACAGCTATGTATACCCATACAGCGCTCCATACCTTACATTCAAAGGGGCAATACTTGCACTCAATGCAAGCCGTGCCCCTCTTAGCCATTTGCCGTACAAGGGCCGTTTCTCTACCCTTTATTAATGCACAGGGTAAGGCTAGCGTTGCTTAGAACGACACTGAGAACGTCGATGTATTTTTGGTGGTCAATTAAGGCCTAAGGGATGACGCCATAATAAAAGAGTTAAGTCCGGCAAAGTAGCACTATCCGATACCTAACCGCGCCACAAACCTAAACAGGTAGCCTATATCAGAACCAAACAGCAAAAACAAAATAACTCATTGCATATCGTGTACTACGACATTATACTTAATCACATACCCAAATTAAACCAACAAATAAGGGAATACATGTGGCTGACACAACAAACAAAGTCTGGTTTTTGCGTAATGGCGATCAACTTAACCGCAATGAAGAGTTGCTCGGAGGTAAGCGTTATCCATTCAAAATCGAGATTCTCGATCAAGATCGAGCGCTAACCTCCGAGAAGCGGGCATGTGATAGATGTGGTGGACAAGGCGGTCACTCAGCATGGAACCATACAGGCTGGACTTGCTTTAAATGCAATGGCAACCGATTTATCGAATCAAAGGAAGTAAAGCTTTACTCTGCCAGCAAAGTAAATAAACTTGATATTTTGGCAAAAAAAAGACTCGCCTCTAAACTAAAAAAAGAGGCCGAGCGGCAAGCGGCCGATAAAAAGAAAAGGGCAGGACTCCAAGAGGAAAACCAACTACTTAATGAAGATAAATACCCTTCTACACTTAAAATATTAAGAGAATACAATGGGAAAGATTCTTTTCTCGTCGAAATAAAGAAGAATGCTTTTTCTGGATATTTACTGACTGATAATCAGGCTAAGGCAGTAATCACGGTTTATGAAAAGCTTACAGAGAAAGAGCGTTGGGATGGTTTAATTCAAACTATCGAAAAAAACCAAACACTCGCGCCGACGGGTCGTCATGAACTAACAGGATATGTTCTGTCGGCAAAATGGCAAGAACAAGGATATGGTCGTTCCGGTCTTAAAATATTATTCCTGGACGAAAGGGGGTTTAAAGTTTATGTCACGTCACCTAAAGGACTAACAGACCATATGACCAAAGGTAGTGATGGAGACCTAATACTAAGCACAGCACGCAAACTAAAAATAACGTTTACAGCAACCCTAAAAACTAAGGAGGATTACTTCGCATTTGGTACACGGCCCAGCAAATGCAAAGCACTCTCACAAGACGGTTAGACTAAAAAAGCCTCAGTTTAAATATTGAGGCGACAAACTTATTTTTGAATATCGTCAACCAAATACAGCCCGTACCACTCACAATATTTACGATGATAATACTCAGAGGATCTATCCATCGACTCAATTTGTTTTCTCGTATACTTCATTTTTCGCAACATTGTTACTGTTGCCAATATTTTACCCTCAGGGACATCTACACGATTAACTCGCAGAGGATATTTATCATTCAACCTCTTAATCTCACTTATATTAAAAAGCTCCCACCCTTGCTTTTTTCCCACATAAGCGGCGGAAGCTACCAAACCTGAATTGAAAACCTCATTATCGGGGAAAAAACTATCTCGCTTTAAGTTATCAGGTATGTCTTTTTTTCTCCTATAGATTTCACTATATTTATCTTCCAACTTAAGCAGCCTCAAGGTCTTACCAAAAAAAACCTCACTGAAGTAGTCTTCTTTTTTAATAAACCCCAATTTGCATGCAGGATGACTATTATATTCCGCACCACGCCACCTCTCTATGATGGTACTGAACTGTTTTTGCCTTTTATCCAGCTTGCTAACCAACTCAAGATATGCTCGCTGCTCAAGAATAAACAACTCTGACTCAACTATATGATCAAACTCTATTCTTTCATCAATGGCATTAATTCGACTCCTTTCATTTTTATCGTAAAGGTACAACCAAACAGCCCTACACTTTAAAGCATCGGGTCCAGCACGGTGAGAAGGGCCTTCCGGCTTGTAATGTATATCGATAATGGCTCTATCTAGTTTTTGCCACCGGTTTGACATAAACCAATCGTCCCAATCGCCAAAATGATCGGCATAAGGAATCATGCAACACTCTATACTTTTGGCTTCACACAACAAATTACCTAGATATTGAAGGTCGAAATCTTTGTTGTAAATAACCACAATACGATCATTCACGGCATCAGCTATTTGAGATGATAGAGACTCCAGCGACGGCGAATCAACAACCTCGGCTGGCGCAATACCGTGAATCTCAAATTGATCTGGCCACTCTAAGTCTACGCCAGGCTTGATCAAGGTATCAATCAGCGCAAGACCATTATTATCATATATAGCTAACTCCACGACTTCATTAATTGATGTTTCAGTGTCCAAGTACACTGTATTTTTTAAGGTTTCTGAATCTAAAAATAATTCTAAACTTTCCCTTGAGTTTGACATATCGATCAACCATGCATTGTTGATTAGTTGATGAGGAGGGCGGTGACCTCCTCTTGCTAAAAATAATTACTCGCCTTCCACCAGAGCCAATAAATCCAAATCCGCGAGAAAGACTTGCTCCTTCTCTCCCAGATCATTCTCATCTTCATCAATATAAATCAGCCAGACCTGCTCTTTAGCCTTTGGTTTTATCGACAAAATCAAACGAGCTTTTCGACCATCCAACTCTACAATGATCACAGGCTCTACCAACAAATCCATGCCCTCATCACCCTGGGAGTCCTCGGTATCTGCTGAGACATCATCTTCCATGGCGTCTGTATCATCATCAGCTGGCGTTTCAGCGTTGTCAAAGAGCGAAGTACCACCAACGAAGTCTTGTTGGGAAGCAGCATCACCTTGGGAGTCCTCGGTATCTGCTGAGACATCATCTTCCATGGCGTCTGTATCATCATCAGCTGGCGTTTCAGCGTTGTCAAAGAGCGAAGTACCACCAACGAAGTCTTGTTGGGAAGCAGCATCACCTTGGGAGTCCTCGGTATCTGCTGAGACATCATCTTCCATGGCGTCTGTATCATCATCAGCTGGCGTTTCAGCGTCACTGCGTTTATCGGTTAAATCCTGTTCTAACAAGAATTGCTTAAATAATTTAACGTTCGTTCGGTTGATTTCTTGATCTTCATTTAACAACCATTCTGATACCTCTTCTGGGTTTTTCTTGCACATTCCAGCCAATTCATGAATTAGTGTTACGTCAGATGTCCGGCCATTATTAAATACATTTGCTACCGGTTCCGGAAGATCTAGCAATATTGCATATTGCGAGACGTACCCTTTCGATTTACCCAGTTTTTGGGCAATTTTATATTGCTTTATACCTTCTGCTAATTTTCGGCCAATGTAATTTGCTATTTCTCTCGGGGTAAAATCATCGCGTTGGATATTTTCTACCATTGCATCATCATCTTCGTAATCGTTATCGATGAATCCAGGGATGGTTTTCATTTCCGCCACGACAGAACCTCGGTAGCGTCGAGCACCGTGATTTATAATGAAATTACCTGCCTGATCAGGATCTATTCTTACTGAAATAGGAGTTTTGACTCCTCGTCTTTTTATGGTAACCGCCAGATCATTAATGCTTTCCTCGCTGAAACCTGGGTTATCCGATTCTCTAGGTTGATTCGGGTCTTCTTTGATCTTATTTATGTCAAATTGTATTGGGCCTTGATGAGGAGCAGCCACAGGATCGTTATTAAGTAAATCTGAAAGATCACCCATTTGATCAAAGTCGATGGTCGGTATGGCTGTTGTTTTTTTTGCTACAGAAGTGGTCATGTTTAAGTCTCCATCATCTTGTTATAAATGTATTCACCAACGGCTTTAAATTCGCGTCCTGCGGTTCTCGCACCATTATTGTTTTTGATTTTCCAAACAGGGATGCACAAGGCTAAGGCATCAGAAACACTTCTCCGGAGGCCAAGTGACTGAGGGAAAATCAAACTTTTGTACTTTTTCCTTAGATCAATATCATTCTCGACGTGCCGCGTATTCCTGCCATCTCTTTTTGATAGTAGTATTCCAATGTAGTTTAATTTTTTATTCCAGGTTCTTACTTTTCGAATTGTTGCCTCCATCTGGCTTATTCCTTGGATGCTATAGAGATCAGGTTCTATTGGAGAAAAAACATAATCAGCAAAACTTAATGCAACACTCAAGCTGTTTGATAGCATTGACGGAGTATCAATAAGAACAATATCAAAACCACATAGGTTTATTTCCTTAATCTTTTGATAATAGGCAATAGATACGTCTTTAAGACTGACTTTCTCAATATTAGCCAACTTATGGTCTGACGAAATCAACGTTATTGTTGGATCATCGGGATTAACATTAATAGATTCAAAAGAAATATGATTCGTTTCAAAAAGCTGACTTGCAGTGAATCCTGATTTGTATTTATTTAAAGTGAAAGATGAGTTCCCTTGAATATCAAGATCGATGACACATACATTTAAACCTTGCTCCTGATAGTAAAATGCTAACTGGGTGGTCACCGCAGTTTTCCCCACGCCGCCTTTTTCTTGAGCTATAACTACCATTTTCATTATTTATCCCTCTTTATTTTTGACGCCCATTGATTGGCTATGAATGCCTGATGTTTCGGTAAAATAACTGATACTTCCTCACAGTTAGATGGAACGATCTTTTTAAGATGTGAACTCCAAACTCTTTTTACTGCCTGAGAAACAGCCCCTTTCGTGATATTGAATTTTCGAGTGAAAGATACTTGTGATTTCCCATCTACAAGCACACCATATGCAATTTCAAGGGTTTGCTTGCCTATACCCAAATCTAAGGTACATTCGTCGAATTGAACTTTTGATAATCGATTTTTCACTAATCTCTTTACCTTCTATTTCAAGGGTGATTTAGATTTATTAGCGACTATGTACTTAAATGCCACAAGAGCTGAAAAGTGGATAAAAAACGTTACCCCCCCATTTGAACCAACGGTATCCCAAAGGTAGATCATTCTTACAAACTGAATAAGGCAATCAACAGATAATAAAAATGATATTGGTGTGGAAAAGATAATAAGTAAAAACCTGACAACCTTAATCAAGCCAAGGAAAATATTATTAAGGCTCTTAAAGTGGTTATCTTTTGTGAAATTAACAGCTAACATAGTTGTGCTCCATATTTAAGCAGTGACAGTATTAAGTTATAAATTAGTTATATAAATAGTTAAAAACAGTTAAAACAGTTAGCATACAAGGGGAATCAAGATAAGGCATTGATCCGCAAGGATAATTGGTAACTTCCTACCCCCCATATGTCTATAAACAGCCCCCCATATGTCAATAAAATGGCATAAACAGCCCCCCCATATGTCAGGAAACCGTCCCCCATATGTCAATAAACCTGCCCCCCATATGTCAATACAATATTGAGATATAAACAGGTTATCAACAGACTTACTAACAAAAAATGTGGATAAGTCATATTATTCACTCTAAACTGCCCCCCATATGTCAATAAACCGAAAAAAACGAACTTCAAGCAAACCTAATACCCCCCTCATATATCAATATCAAGTGGGCCAACCAGGAATAAGATCTATAAGCTGTGGATAAGTCATATTATTCACTCTAAACTGCCCCCCATATGTCAATACCTACCGCACGTCCCTCTAAACTGCCCCCAAATATGCCTATAAAAGGAGGGGTAGGGCCCGATTCGGGGCATTGTTGGGCGTTATCCGTTGCTAACATATTGAAAGTGAAGGCTCCATTGATTCGAATGTAGTGATATTGACATATGGGGGGCAGAAACGAGAGCTGCCTCACAAAACCGAGTGTTATCTCACACAATGTACTTTACCTTTTTCGACCCAAGTCTTTTCTACTAAGCCACTCTCTTGTAGTTCTGCACAGGCATTACTTACTTGCTCTGTCCACCGGTTAACCCGCTTGGAATCCGAGTTACACAATTCTCTAAATGATTCCAGTAACATTGGGTACGGTTTTTTGTGCGAAACAAAGTAATCAAACATGCGTCGTGCAATAGGAGTTAACTTACGATACTTACTAAACTCTATTTTTGAATAGTATTTACCTAAAAATAGATCGGCCATTCGTTTGTTCAAAATAACTTCACAGCGAGCTTTCCTCGTTCCTCTCGCGATGATAGCGAAATGCTCAATCATAGACACAGACTCCAACCTGCCTAATCGCTCCGATGATATTTGCAAAGCAGTTGCCTGTAATCGAGATAAACACTTCTCTACTCTGGCGTAATAATGACCATTAAAAGCCCAACCTAACTCCTTACACATCTGGTAAACAGTAAAGGTGACAGGCTCACCAAACGGGGTATGCTTTAGAAACTCAAGACACTGTGCCCATACCAACTCATCATCATCAGCACGTAGCTCAATACCTGTGTAGGTGATATTTACCCCTTTTGATAAAACGTAAAGTGGATAAGCTTCACGAGACTCCCTTTTTTTTGCTTTATTTCGCACCGTGAATAAGGATGACCTAGCCAAGTCGTTTGGTAACACTCTCAAGTTGTCGGGCCATGGGGCCACGTCAAAAAGTGATAGCTGAGGGTTTTCTGCATCTTCCTTTGTCATCTGTGTCTTAGGTTTTTTTCTCGCCGGAACAGAAGCATTTTTCTTTGGCTGGTTAGCTTTTTTTTCGGAAGAAACAGCGTCCTTTTTCCTTGGCGTCTTAGCCGACAGAGCTATACCCACAGCGATTGAAGTGGCGACAGCTCCTGCTCTTTCCACTTTTAGTGCCTTAGTCTTTTTATCAGCTGAAACTTCTTTTCTTGGTATGGACTGCGCGGTGGAGCCATCCAATGAAGCCTTTTTAGTCGCGAGTGTTTTTTCTGCTATAGATGTAGCCAGCTCTTTAGGCATCCCCCCCGCAATTAGTCGAGCCTTGTACTCATTTATTTTGCCAACATCAATAGTCACGGTAGATATCCAACTAAGCTGCATGTAATATTGCCGACAATATGTATTATATTGATAATCATGATGTAAGCCCCTTTATCATGCAATAAGTTTAGCTAAACTTATTGCATGTGTCAATGGGAACTTTAGCGGCTAAACATTATAAAGGCCAAATAAACTAGGTGACTATAAATTGTACATTGAAATATTTAGGGTAAACGTAAAACTGCTTGCAAAGGAAAGGGATCTAACAAACATCGAGCTTTCGCAAATTTCAGGCGTCTCTCCATCGTTTCTCTCTGATTTGTCCAGAGGAAAAGCTAATCCGTCTCTGAAAGTGATGGGATATATAGCTGAGGCCTTGGGATCTTCATTGCCTGATTTACTGACTTACGAAGGAAGCAGTAAAGGTCCACTATATCTTCCTCAAGGTTACTCTCGGGTAACTGTGATTTTGACAAAATTTCAAAAATACAGAGTTAAGAAAATGGAAGAAGAAAATCTCGTTAATCTAGAAAAAATAAGCAATAAAAAATAAAAATAAAGCACTGCTAGCCTTTACCTACCAACAAAATCACAATAAACAAAACCCATCATAAAAATATATGGAATATGTAGTTTTGTTTATTGTTTAGTAGCAAAATACGGTATATCCTCATTTGGCGCAAATCCAATAAACTAAAGCTTAGGGTGATTAAAATGTCAGACAAGGCCGATGCCACAAATACGGTAATGAATAGAGTAATAACGAACCTAAGGGGGAATATGGGAGACACCATTTTTAACGCTCTAAACGATCCTGCAACGGTTGAACTAATGGTTAATCCTGACGGCAATATATATCAAGAGTGCTTGGGAGAAGGAATGAAGCCTATCGGATATATTCGCCCGAGCAATGCTGAGGCAATTATAAAAATAGTTGCAGGCACACTTGGAAAAGAGGTGACCAGATTTAATCCAACTCTGGAAGGAGAATTTCCACTCGACGGGTCAAGGTTTGCAGGACAATTACCGCCTGTAGTTACGTCACCTGCTTTTGCGATAAGAAAGAGGGCCATAGCAGTTTTTAGTCTTGCTCAATATGTGTCGGAGGGGGTTATGACAAGCTCTCAGCATGATGCATTAAATATCGCTATCGAAGCTCACAGGAATATATTAGTTATAGGGGGTACAGGGTCAGGTAAAACAACCCTTGTTAATGCAATTATTGCGGAAATGGTCAACGTGAACCCTGATGAAAGGGTGATCATCATAGAGGATACAGGGGAAATACAGTGCAAAGCAAAGAACTTTGTGCAATATCACACTTCCCATGATACTTCTATGACAGTATTGCTCCGGACAATTCTCAGGATGAGACCTGATCGAGTATTTGTTGGTGAAGTGCGAGGGCCTGAAGCGTTGGACCTCCTGGATGCCTGGAACACAGGGCATCCAGGAGGAGCTGCAACGTTGCACGCAAACAATGCGATGTCTGGACTAACTCGCTTACATTCACTCATTACTCGTAATGAGTTTGCTCCTTCGCACATCGAGCCATTGATCGCCGAGGCCGTAAATGTTGTTGTGTATATAGAAAGAACGGCGAGCGGGCGATGCGTAAAGGAAGTTATGGAAATTAAAGGCTATGAAAACGGTAAATACATTACAGAGATAATATGAGATAAAAGAGTTTAAATACATGGCTATCAGATAGATATCTAACTACGATACGGCTCCGATAAATAATAACGAAAGTTCTGGCTTTACTTACGGCCAAAATTAACACATCTGACACTAATAGAATAAATTAAGGATTACATTATGATAACCAGCCAGAATTCACGGAACGCTACCAATTTTACACTGTTATTTATTTTTTGCGTCGTTTTATTTATGCCAGAGCAGCTTTATGCCTCAGTTGGTACTGCGGGCGGACTTCCGTATGAAGACTGGATGACAAAGCTGAGAAATTCAGTTACCGGCCCTGTCGCGTTTGGGCTTTCAACAATAGGCATTGTTGTGGCAGGAGCAACATTAATATTTGGCGGAGATATCTCAGGTTTTTTCAAAACTATGGTTTTCTTACTGCTCGTAATGTCACTAATAATTGGCGCACAGAACATCGTTAGCACATTCTTCGGTCGAGGGGCCGAACTTGCAATGATTTCAGACTTTGTATTTCACCTGAGGGCTTAAGTGATGGCACTCAGGCGCGTACCGATCAGGAGAATAGGGAGTCGGCATAGCTTATTTATGGGCGGCGACAGAGAATTAATCATGTTTGCGGGTCTTTGTGCTTTTGCTCTGATATTTAACTCGCAAGACATAAGAGCGGCAGCTATTGGTTTAGTAATTTGGTTTGCATCACTTTTTAGCTGCCGGAGAATGGCGAAATCAGACCCGCTCATGAGGCAGGTCTACTTTCGAAGTCTTAAGTATAAAAAGTATTACCCCGCAAGAGCAACACCATTCCGTATAAATACTGACAGCCAAGGTAAACAATACAAATGATTACACCGATGGAAATGATTAATACCGCGACGATAATATTGGGATTCGCTCTATTGTTTCTTCTTTATCTCCGTGTCCGCGAGGCAAACTACGAAGTACAGCTAAAAAAGCACAGAAGTAAAGATGCAGGTTTTGCAGATTTATTAAATTATGCAGCAGTGGTAGATGATGGGGTGATCGTAGGTAAAAACGGGTCATTCATGGCCGCGTGGCTTTATAAAGGAAACGATAATGCGAACGCGACAGAGAAAGAGCGTGAAAGGGTATCGTTACGTATAAACCAAGCCTTTTCTGGTCTAGGCAATGGCTGGATGCTTCACGTAGATTGCGTCCGGAAGCCTTCTCAGAAATATCCCTCTAGAGAAAAGTCATATTTTCCTGACGAGATTTCGGCGGCAATCGATGAAGAGCGGCGGCAACTATTTGAGAGCCTAGGCGTAATGTATGAAGGTTTTTTTGTCATTACGATAACGTACTTCCCCCCCCTTCTCGTAGAAAAGAAATTTCTTGAGTTAATGTTCGACGACGACACGAAAGAAACTAGAAAAACGTCACAGACAAAAGGCTTAATTAACGATTTTAAACGAGAGTGCACAACAATAGAGTCCAGGCTGTCAATAGCCGTAGAATTAAAAAGGCTGAAAGGAAATGTCAGCGTATCAGAGGAGGGTAAAAAGGTTACTAAAGATGATTTTTTGCGATGGTTACAATTTTGTTGTACGGGCATAAACCATCCTGTACAGCTCCCCTCTAACCCCATGTATACAGACATGCTAATTGGTGGGCAGGAAATGTGGAGCGGGACTGTTCCTAAAATAGGGCGAAAATACGTTCAAGTAATAAGTATAGAGGGTTTTCCGTTGGACTCAGTTCCAGGGATTTTGAGAAAACTTGGGGAGCAGGCATGCGAATACAGATGGTCACACAGATTTATTTTTTTAGATACTCATGAAGCAATATCTGAGCTAGACAAGTTTCGGAAAAAATGGAAACAAAAAGTGAGGGGTTTTGCAGATCAAATATTAAACACTAACAACGGGCCTATCGATCAAGACGCCGCCGACATGGTAGCAGATTCAGTTGGTGCTATTGCGGATACAAACGGGGGTTTAATAGCACAAGGATATTACACAAGCGTTGTAGTGTTGATGGATGAGAACAGAAATAAAATAGAGAAATCGGCGAGATATATCGAAAAAGCAATCAACCAAATTGGCTTTACTGCGCGAATAGAATCAATCAACACAGTAGATGCGTTTTTTGGCTCTCTGCCTGGGCATGGAGTGGAAAACGTGCGGCGACCAATCTTAAACACAATGAACTTAGCCGATTTCTTGCCGACAAGTACTTTGTGGCTTGGCTCCGACACGGCCCCTTGTCCAATGTACCCCCCACACTCACCAGCTCTAATGCATTGCATCGCACAAGGCAATACTCCTTTTCGGCTTAATCTTCATATTGGCGATCTTGGCCATGCCCTCATTTTGGGGCGGACTAGATCAGGTAAATCGACGCTATTGGCTGCTCTCGCGGCTCAATTCTTACGTTACAAAGGTATGACGATATATGGATTCGACAAGGGAATGTCATTGTACCCGATAACCAAGGCAGTTAATGGGAAGCATTTTGTTGTTGGTGGAGACAGCAGCAAGTTAGCCTTTTGCCCGTTGCAATTCCTAGACACAAAAGAAGACAGGGCATGGGCGATGGAATTCATAGACACAATTCTAGGTTTGAACGGAGTGGAGAGTACGCCGCACCAAAGAGTAGAAATCGGCAACGCTATTTTCAATATGTACGATAGCAATTCTAATTTAAATACTATGTCCCAATTTTGCATGACAATTCAAAATGAGGAGATAAGAGAAGCGCTTAAGCATTATACGATTGATGGGCTCATGGGGCACTTACTTGATGCCGAAGAAGATAGTTTGGAGTTTTCGAAGTTTACTACTTTTGAAATTGGGGAGTTAATGGAGTTAGGTGATAAATACGCTCTACCTGTCCTTCTTTATTTATTCCGCCGAATCGAAAGAAAACTGGATGGATCTCCAAGTGCGATTTTTATCGATGAAGCATGGATAATGCTGGCCCACATAGTGTTCCGTAATAAAATAAAAGAATGGCTTAGAGGTATAGCCAAGAAAAATTGTATTGTGATTCTGGCGACTCAAAACTTATCTGATGCTGCCAATAGCGGAATACTTGACACAATCGTAGAGTCTACGGCAACGAAAATATTTTTGCCAAACGTTTACGCCAAGGATGAAGATACCTCCGTTTTATATAGGCGCATGGGCCTTAATAAAGCACAGATAGACATTGTGGCATCGGCTGTACCAAAGAGGCATTACTACGGAGTTTCCGAACACGGCTCTCGTCTTTATGAGTTAGCTCTTGGTCCTCTAGCCCTATCCTTTGCAGGCGCGACAGATCTTGATTCAATTTCAGATATCCAAGCGCTCGAAGCTAAGCTTGGAGACGAATGGAAGAAGGAATGGTTAAGAAGTCGAGGAGTATCCCTTGGGGACTTTACGCCAAAAGCTAAAGAATATGGAAACCAAAGAACAAGAACAAAGTCACTAGCATCAGCATAAGCGTAGAAAGAAGAAACTATGAAGTATGGAGTTAAACGATGAACGCAGAAACAGAAATAATGGAACCACCTTTGGAGCTAGAAGCCGGTCCTTTACAAGAGAGTAAAAGGGAAATTAAAAAAAGGTTTAGTTGGCCTGAAAAAGTAAAAACACGCCAAAGGGAAAAAGAGCTAAATCCTTACTTGTTAGCAAGACGTACCTGGAACGGACAATCGGCAGAAAACGTATCTAGCCGCCAAACGTGGCAAATAATTGGTGTTTTATCGATGATGATCGCGTTAACAGCTGTCGGAGGAGTAATCAAAATTGGAAGCCAATCGAAGCTTGTACCTTATATCATTGAGGTGGATGAACTTGGGGAAACCCTCGTTGTTGGACTCGCGTCGAAAGCAGGCAAGGCAGATGCCAGAGTGGTGCACGCAAGTGTTGCGTCCTTTATTAGTGATGTTCGGCTTGTAACTTCAGACGCGGCCCTCCAGACAAAAGCGATACATCGAGCCTACTCCAAACTGTCATCAAAAGACCCTGCGTTAAATAAGACCAATGTTTGGTTAAATGCCACTGAAGAAAGCAGGCCATTTCGACGCGCTGAAAAATTAACTGTAAGCATTGAAGTAAAATCAGTAATACCTCAAACGCCAGAGACCTGGCAAGTCGACTGGTTGGAAACGGAAACAGACAGGCAGGGCGGCGTGATTGGTATCCCATTTCGCATGCGGGCCATAGTTACTACGTATACGACGTCTCCTACAGAAAAAACAACTGAAGAAGATATTAGAAATAACCCATTAGGGGTGTTTATCCGTGATTATTCGTGGGCCAAACAAATCTAAAATAATAAGTTTGAAGGGAAATATAAAATGAAAAGATATACGCTACTTATAATAACGCTCCTCATCAGTATCACGACCTTAAACACTAGAGCCTCAGAAGAGGATATTGCAACCTCATATTTTTCTAAAAAGAAAGTTGTCCTGACAAAACAGGAGAAGGCGGCAGTAGCCATTGCACGAAGGTGGAAAGCTAATAGCGCCAATGGAATGAAACCCGTTGCAGGGCCTGACGGGACTGTCGTGTTTATGTTTGGTACTCAGCAAATAACTATCGTTTGTGCAGTATTACAAGCCTGTGATGTTGAATTGCAGATAGGCGAAACAGTCCATAATCTAAATGTCGGTGACCCTAGGTTCATCATCGAACCTGCCGTTAGTGGAAGCGGGATGAGCCAAATAGAGCATTTAATCATAAAACCTCAAGACGTGGGGCTCGAATCCTCTTTAATAGTAACCACGAACAAGCGCACTTATCATATGAATTTGCGCTCTCACCGAACAGCTTATCTTCCTAAGGTTAGGTTCAAATATCAAGAAGATGTAATGGCGAAATGGGAATCCATCCGTAAAACTCAAGTCAAGGAAATACAAGAAAGAACAATGCCTAAAACAGGCGAAAATATAAACGACCTTGATTTTGACTACAACATTGTCGGGAAAGCACCTTGGAAGCCGGTAAGGGTGTACAACAACGGCGTTAAAACAATCATAGAGATCGGTGATCTAGCAGGAAAAGAAGCCCCTGCACTATTACTTGTGCGTAAAGACGGGGGATGGTTACGTAGTGATGATAATGTTGAAGTTAATTACCGCATCAAAGAAGGTGGGCGCTACGTTGTTGACTCACTATTTACAAAAGCCATTTTAATTGCGGGTGCCGGAAAGTCACAAAAAAAAATAACGATAACAAGGGGTAAATAGAAATGCTGAAAATCATGACATTACTTATTTCCATGGCGTTTTTATCTGGCTGCGTCACAGCTAAATATGGCAGCTTTATCAATGATGATGCAGATGAGATAGCAGCCATACAAAGCAATCAAAAAAAGATTGCCGACGATTTAATCATTAAATTAAAAGAGCATTATCCCCCTGCAAGCACAAGGCTATCCATCAAGCACAGTATTTCAGATAAGGACTTTTATGGCACGTACATGATAGAGGCCTTAAGGGCAGTAGGATACGGCGTTGAGGAGCACAACAAAAACGCAACTGCACCAGTCACAGACAGCCTAACGCTGTCGTACATTTTGGACCAACCAAAAGAGGACGATGAATACTTAATTTACAGGCTTACGGTGTTTGTGAGCGGAGCGCCAATGAGCAGAATGTACGAAGTAGCAAAAGATGGAATTGCGTACCCCATTGGCTACTGGGTAAGAAGGGTGAATATATAATGTCCAACGAAAATCAGACAGATAGCGACGAGTCACTACTTGACCCTGATCAGTCCTCTGCTGGACCAGGTGTTCGTAGGGTAAACAACAAGCCACTAATTATCGTTGGGTCTTTTATGGCTCTTTTTCTCTTTGCGATGATGATGGTTGCGTCTGACAGAGCAGCACAACAAAACATGCCGCTGCAAGCAGCGGAGCGCGAAGCGGTAAGCACAAAGGCCTACGCGGATGAACTTACTAACGGGAAAACGAACGGGATAATTGCAGCATCCCCCATGGCGGCAAATCTAGAAATTCCTGATGAAACGCTGGGTGAAACGTCGCTAGCTCCACCAGATACCAACAACCTCAGCCCGCCCAACTCGAACAACCTCAGCCCGCCCAACTCTCAATCAGCAAATGATCAGTTTGATGCCGATATGCGAAGAGAAGAAAAAAGGAGAGTAAGAGAAATTAGAATACAAGCGCTTGATGCAGCGGTGAGAGCAAAAAGCGCGGTGAATTACAATCAAGAAACACGCGGCACTCCTAACCTACAATCCAGTAGGGCTTCTCGCTATCAGCAAATAAACGAGACTAACAGAGATGACCCCACAGCACTTTATCAGCAAAAATTAGCGATGATAAACGCTGGGCTAGCAGGTAATGCTGATTCAGGACATCAAACCTTAGGCGCGGCTACAACGTTAAGCGGTAGTCCACAGTTTGGAAATAACGGGGAGCAGAAGAACAGGTGGTCACTGAATGCAAAACTGGAAGCCCCTAGTTCTCGATATTTAATTCGACCAGGATTTATAATTCCAGCAATGTTGTCGGCCGGAATTAACTCTGAGCTACCAGGTCAAATCCGAGGGCAGGTTTCTGAAAACGTGTACGACTCGGCAACGGGCGACTACCTGCTTATACCCCAAGGCTCGAAACTTGTAGGGGAATACTCAAGTGATGTTGGGTTTGGGCAAACAAGAGTACTTGTTGCTTGGCAACGCATAACTTTCCCGGATGGAAAAGTTCTTGATATAGGCGCTATGCCAGGAGCGGACGGAGAAGGATATTCAGGGTTTTATGACCAAGTTGATAACCACTTTGTACGCACATTTGGTTCAGCATTCTTAATGTCGGGCATTGTAGCTGGAATATCACTAAGCCAGCCTGATGATAACGATGGTTCCAATTCCTCATCCAGCTCAGCTGCAATCAGTGAAGCACTCGGTCAGCAGCTGGGGCAGGTAACCGCCCAGCTAATAGCAAAAAACATGAATATTGCGCCTACCCTAAAAATTCGACCTGGATACAGATTTAACGTGACAGTCACTAAAGATCTTGTGTTTCCGAGGCCCTATAGGGCATTTGACTACAGGATTTAAAATATTTAGCGGCTAAACGCCATAGGAGAGTGAAAATGAAGAGATTAGTAAAATATCTTGTGTTTATGCTTGCTTTTGTAGTTCCAAAAGGCAATGCAGGTATACCTGTTATTGATGCCGCAGCGTTAGGACAGCACATCGTGGTGGCGCTTGAAGCTGTTAAGCAAACCATCCATCAGGTCGATCAATACAATAAACTCATTGATCAATACAAAAATATGGAAAAAAACTCAAATAGAGCAGGGAGTTTCACTTGGGATTCAGCATCGTCAGTGATTGATAATCTAGTCAATCAAGTAGACACTCTCGACTACTATAAAACAAAACTAGGCAGCATCAATAATTACTTAGGCCGCTTTAAAGATACGGAAAAGTACATGACCTCCTCTTGCTATTCCGCTGCAGGATGCAGCGAAGCAGAGTGGGCAGCATTAGCCGACTCAAGAATACTGGGTAGCACTGCGCAAAAAAGAGCCACAGACTCTGCCTTTCGAGGCATCGACTATCAAATGAGAAGGTTAAGGCAGGACGCAATAACACTTGAAGAATTGCAGAGCGGCGCACAGGGAGCAGACGGGCATATGAAAGCTCTTGATTTTGCCAATCAGCTTGCAAGCCATCAATCACATCAACTTTTACAAATAAGAGGTCTATTAATTTCACAGCTAAACGTACTAGCTACGCGCAATCAGGCTCTTGAAAACAAAGAAGCTCAGGAAGCGGCAGCTGCCGCTGGGCTTAGGCGAGGGAAATTCATAAAAAGCCCAGTTATAAAATACTAACTACCATAGGAATCGGGATGAAACCACTAAGAATATTAGCACTACTACTACTCACAAGCCTTACAGCTTGCGGGGAGAAGCAACTGGACTGTGATGATTTGGATGAAATGGACGATTCCGAAGAAGCCAAGGAACTTAGACGTATGTGCCCACGCAATACACCAGAGTTCGAGCCAAGCCCAAAAATAAAATATTAAATTTAGAGAAAATCTAATGAATACAAGCGATATTAAAGGCCGAACATTCTTAAAAGTGGCTATCCCTCTGTTTCTGTTTCTTACACTATTTACTATTGATGCTCATGCGGCAATTAATAACTCAGGGGTACTAGATAGTGTCTTACTTCGATTTCAGGGTGCTGCTAGCTCATGGGGCACATATATAACCAAACGCGCAACCTGGCTATTCTGGACGCTAGTAGTGATAAGCATGGTTTGGCAATTTGGAATGATGGCTTTGCGAAAAGCCGATTTAGCTGAATTTTTTGGCGAATTCATCAAGTTCACGATTACAATTGGTTTTTTCTTCTGGCTGCTTCTAAACGCGCCTACATTTGCTACCGCTATTATAAATGGCTTAAGAACGATAGCTGGGACAGCAGCAGGAACTGACCCATCATTATCCCCATCAGGCATTGTAGATGTAGGGTTTGATATTTTCATCAAGATTGCAAAAAACACCTCAGCTTGGTCCCCTATTGATTCCGCATTCGGGCTGTTAATCAGCACAATCATTCTGATGGTACTTGCATTGGTGGGTATCAACATGCTTTTGCTATTAATTACGGCCTGGATATTAACTTATGCCGGGATTTTGTTTTTAGGTTTTGGCGGGGCCGAATGGACTCGGGATATGGCTATCTCGTACTACAAAAACGTCCTTGGACTTGCTGCACAGTTAATGACGATGGTATTTATTGTGGGGATAGGACAAAGCTTTGTTGACCAATATTATGTAGCGATGAGCAAAGGCCTGGACCTCAGCGAACTTGCGGTTATGCTGGTTGTAGCAACAGTATTATTGGTACTTGTTGAAAAAGTACCTCCTGTAATAGGGGCCTTAGCCGGTGGAAGCCTACAATCACTGGGGGGCGGGTACGGAGCTGGCACAGCCATGGGGGCAGCGGCGATTGGGCTAGGAGCGGGTGCTCTTGCTGCATCAGCAATAGGTTCTGCTGCGGCAAATGTAGCTGGGGGATCACAAGCAATTAAAGCCGCATTTGATGTGGCTGGGGCTGAAGGCGCAGACGGAATGATGGAGGACAGCCTTCCAGGGAGCGATTCTAGTGGCTCCATTGCGGACTCTTTTGGTGGCGACGGCGATGAGGTTTCTTTTATGGACGAAGGGGAAAGCTCAGATATCCCATCATCCAACAGTGGCGGATTTGGGGATGAGGGCGGGGGGGGCGAAGACCCTGCATTTATGGACGAAGGGGAAAGCTCAGATATCCCATCATCCAGCAGTGGAGGATTTGGAGAAGAAAGCCCATCTACTAGTGGAAACGGCGATGACCTTGCCTTCATGAATGGCGAAAGCAGTGACACGCCAGACGCATTAAGAAAAGGCACCAAAGAGGAGGGGGCGGCGGGCACAAATGATGTTGGGTTTATGGGCGAAGGCCAAAACAATGATACTCCATCAGCAACAAGCGGCAGCGATAACGAAAACCCAGAGGAAGGACCAGAAAAAGAAAAAGGCTCATTAGGAGCAAGACTTATCAGAACAGGATCTATCTTAGCCATGGGTGTGAAAGATGCCGCAGCAGTTAAAGTTGGAGATATAAAAGAGTCCGCACAGGAAGTAATTGGCGAAACCGCTGGAGGCAAGGTTGCTTCAGCAATTAAAGATCGAGCAGAGGCAGAAGCAGAAGGCACCTTAGAGCCTGCTCCAGCAGGTTCCAGCGATGTAGCGCCCCCGTCACCAGTTTCTGAAGAAGTATCAAATTTCGCGAACCGCGATTAAAACCCACAAGACTAAATGCTTGGAGCAAAAGAATGAAAACCTTAACATTCAGCAATAAATACCAGTTAACAATGCTTGTACTGGCACTGTCTCTTACATTTTTACCGGCTTCAAATGCTAAAGCTGGACAAGTGCTCGGTGGGGACACAAGGCTAGCCTGCGAAGCTTTACTTTGCTTAGCATCAGGAACTCGCCCGAGTGAATGCAATAAAGCACTAAAGAAGTACTTTAGCTTTTCAGCAAGAAGGTTCTACAAAGTAATTAAAAAGCGAAAAAGTTTTTTGAGCTTATGCCCCTCAAGCAATCAAACAACAGAAATGAAATCCTTTGTCACAGCAGTGTCAAATGGGGCGGGGAGATGCGACGCAAAGTCATTGAACGCAACATTGCTCAAATATCATTGGAAAGGCAACTGGGATCGGCGAACATATATCAGCAATGAATTACCTAATTATTGCTCACATTTTCAGAGCAATGCTTACACAAATTTAGGAGGGAAAACCCCAAAATATGTAGGCCTGCCAGATTACAAAGGATATTGGGTTGACGCCAATAAACATGTGGAAGCTAAAAAATCTTACGATATCTGGCTCATAGCAGAAAAGGAAAGAGAAGAAAAAAGACGCCAAAGAAGAGGTAGATATCAGGGTTATGGGAACTGGAGCAAATAAATAATGCCTCGATTATCTATATCAGACGGCTCAATAGAGCTACTGAAATGGCTCGCTTTAACTGCTATGACAATAGATCATGTCAATAAATTCCTATTTAATGGCACCAACAGTGATGCCTTCGCAATCGGCAGAATTGCCATGCCGCTATTCGTCTTTACTTTGGCGTACAATTTATCTCGATCAGGTATAGATAGCCGCGATTACCATCGGACAATGCTACGCTTGGTTTTGTGCGGGGCCATATCAATTCCTGCATTTATCCTCATGGGTGATATAAATGCAGCGTTGCAACCGCTAAACATAATGTTTACTTTATTGGCATTAACGATAATTCTTTATCTTATTAAAACAGGCAAGGTTAGTGGCTACGTAGTCGCCGTAGCAGTTTTTATCGTCGGCGGAAGTATAGTTGAGTTTTCCTGGCAAGCAATTGCCATTGGGGTCGGTGTTTGGTGGTACTCAATTAGACCTGGCACCTTAGCTTTATTCCTCGCAATAAGTTCTTTAGCCGCACTGTGGACTATTAACGGTAATCTTTGGGCTTTAGTAGCCTTACCATTAATAGTCTTTGCATCGCTTATCGACGTAAGAATAACTAGAAAGCAGCGGTTATTTTATACATATTACCCCCTCCACTTATATGCACTTAACTTAATTAGAGTGCCTATGCGTGACGTTGGATACCTTTTTTTTTAACAGACAAAACCGGAGAATCGGAATGCGTAAACTTTTAATTACAGGGATAGTACTTACGTCACTGCTACATGTAGAAATAGCATCAGCTGAACGTAGGCTGCCACCGACAAGCAGCAATACAGTACCAGAGCAAGAGATATATAACCCTACATCTTACTCCTTGTCAGTGTCATTCAAAAATGGGTCAACCGTATTCAAGCCTAATGAATTTCAAGCTGCGGACCTTGATGATGCAAGCTTGGCGGATCTGATAGTAATAAAGGGCCGAACAAGTACAGTTAAGAGCTCCAAGAAAGATGAAGCGTTAGCACTATCGAGGGCTATATCTGCAAGGAATTACTTAATTAATAAAAATGTATCGCCATTAAATATAGTAATTAACTATGCGTCAGCAATAGACTATCGAACAGAAAACAAAACAAAACTTGGGAAACTTGAAAACCAAAGGGTTGATATTGACCTTATCTATATAGAATAAAGTCACTGCCAAGCAACGAAAAAGCCAACCAGCACAGATAATGGATAATGGACATTGAACGATGGAAAAAATATCTGCTCGTACCTTAATCGGAATACTGGCATTAACAGCAACAGGCTGCGCCTCCATATCACCAAGCGATGATGAGGTTAAGAAAAAGACAGCTGTAGCGCTTGATGTGCCCAGGGCATCTATTAAATTCGAGCACCAAACAGAGATGGGCAGGAAAAGGGTCTATATTGTCAGGCTGTCAAATCAGAAAGTATCTAGTAAGAGCATACAGAAGAAAGCGCTAAACGATATGGCAGTCCCTTGTGATGCACTAGTCAATGCGTTAGAGCAGGTGGCAACTATGAGGAGGTATTCGAGATTCAAAGAATTTCGTTGCGGTGACAAGAAGCTGTAGTTTTAAAGCCAAATAGGCGGCATTGCCGTCTATTTTTTGCTAGCCCTAATATGCTTGTATATTGTTTCCTTGCTCACATCATACTCTACAGCCAAGAGGGCGACCTTTTCGCTTTGAACGCGAACTAAGATTTCATCAACTGAGGCCTTATCCAAAGACGGTTTCCGCCCCTTATAAGCGCCATTTTTCTTAGCAATGGCAATTCCTTTTAATTGCCGTTCTCGCTTAGTTGCTATATCAAAATTTGCCCAAGCGGCCATCACTAAAAATAAAAGCTTAGAGGTTAGTGTGAAACCTTCTTGAACAAACCTCACACTAACACCCTTATCGATTAGTCTACCTACAACGGCCCTTAAATCTGTAGAGTCACGCCCAAGCCTTGCCATTGATGCAACGACGACAGCATCACCGTCGCGAACATATTTCAACATCTTAGTACGTTCGGGCCGGTTGCCCCCATCACTCTGCTCAGTAAACGAGCAATCCAAATCTATGCCAATAAGTTGGCTCGACGCATGGTCAGTCTCACTTACTTGTATATAGCCCACTAACTTACCTGCCATACATGATGCCTCTGGTTTGGTCAGAGTAGAGTCTATGGCTTCGCATAGATTATGTCAATAAATTCAAAAAAAGGACTTTATTCTGACAGTTTTTGGTGCTATGTTTAGAGTCCACCTAGAGTATATGCTAAATTGACACAATGGAGCAGCAAATGACCAGTAATAGTCTAATAACAAATGGCACGGCGGTACACTCAATAAACACCAATATGTGCCAACTTAAAAGGCAACGACAACTAACTGAGCAGGCAAGCAATGTCTCGCCTAAAAAGAAAACGAATGTGCTCTTTTATGTCGCCTGTTCCGTGTTTCGTATTGGCTTCGACATCAAAATTGGATAGTGTGTAAAGCAGTGACAGGTCACTGCTAACGCCTTAATAAACAGCAAGATAAGTAAACATCCCTTTCGGGCGGAAACAAAAGGAATAGAGCAATGAAATCACAAGATCCAAGCAAAGTAACCAAGGGCATAGCCCATGCATCATACATAAAAGGCTTGACCTCCGATCAGCCTTCCGAGCGCTCGAAGGCGTTTTCTAGGGCAGTCAATCTTGACCCGAACAACCCGAAATACACCAAAGCACTAAGGGAGCAGAAATGAGCATCAAAGATTTCGTTACGAATTACGGACTGTCCTTCATGGCTTGGGCCTTTATCTTTGTAGGCTTCTTTACGATTTTGAGTTATAGGAACTCAAAAGCCGAGGAATGGCTATCAAACGAGCTATTAATAGCTTACAAAAAGCTCGACGCCATAATAGATGGGTTAACGTGCAATGGTGGGGCAATCGAGCTGCTTCACAGCAGGAAAAAGAGCACATCTGGATACAGCACTGATGAGTTTAAATTCGAACAGCTCTGTCGGCCCATTCAAACTGCCGACAGCAAAAAACAGAGATACATAAAACTAACCATTTATTTCCATCAAAAAAAACACTTAAGTATGATTATTGAATCCAAAATATTAGAAACAAGTGATGCCAAAAAATGGCTTGAAGTCGACAAGGAAAGATACATCGAAATATTTGGCGAACCAAAAGGCGTAGGGGAATATTAAGTGGAAATGTTTATTTTACTTGTGGTAGTGGTTCTACTCCTTTTTGTACTCAAATACAACAAGGCTATGGAGTGGCTTGGAGATGAAATTCCTGAGGCTTACAAGCTTTTGGATGTTGTTGTTGAAGAAAATCGAATATTAGGAGGAAACCTTGAGCTAATTCACAGCAGAGAGAGCATTAAATCAGCAGAGAGAGCATTCGTTCACTACTACGACCAGCTTTTAATGACTAAAAAAGGAGCATTCGTACTACTGAAAATCAAGCTTGATTCAGCGAATAGAAAGCGTCAAATAGTAAGTATAGATATATTGAAAAAGAAAGAGGCCAAAGATTGGCTTCGAGAAGAGCTTCAAAAATACATCAATGTTTTTGGATCACCACCTGAAGCATAACCCACTAATTAGAGAAAGAGCATTATCATGAAGGATTCAACTTCTATTACGCTTACTGCCCTCAAATTTTATGGAGTCATTAGTGTCATAAGCTTTGCCTGGTACTTTGGCTATCTATCTTTTCCTGATGAATTACGAACCCACCCAACCATTGGCCAACTAAGCCATTATATGGATGACGGGCAGGCAGGCCCGCTCGCTGTTTTGATTGGTGCTTTATACGGACTTGCAAGCATGGGAGCAATCCTTATTTTCAAGAGAAGAAGGAGGGAAGACAATGAGCTAGAGAAAATATTATGTCTAATTAATTACAAAGAGGAGCAGCTGGTGCACGTCAGATACTCTGTGATACTAGCGGCGCTAGAGCCACACTTTGACGATGAATAATGAGTAACGGTCAACTAATATCAAAAAGGAAAGTAAATAATATGCTTAATATAATTATACGTATTACAGATCAAGTCCTCGCTAAATTTGGGTTAATCAGAAAGCAGCTTATTAAGGATGAGCTTGATTATGGTCTGTCGATAGCTAAACAACTTGATGGTTTTCGAGAGTTCACGCATGCACTCGAAGAAGAGAGCGGAATACTATCAAAAACATGGCATGTTAACACTGTCTCTACGATTGATGATTACCTAGTGAAAATGTACCAGCTAACATGGGACTCGCTCCCTCCAGCCGACGGGTTTTGCGTTGAAAATCACACCTATGTAAGGCCACGGCCAGCTGTGCTGTACCCTTCAAATATTAAACTTATTACCAATCAACCACTGGTGCAATATGGCAAGGCTAGTTGGAGCGAAACATGAGAGAAAAGAAGAATAGGCCAAGAGAGATACTAGTTAATAGGCGTCTAAATTTGAAAACCCAACAAGGGCGCATAGAAATAACAGGAGAACGGCTAATAAAAGCTGAAAGAACAATCTTACACGGGCTAAATATGAAGTCTGGCCACAAGCAAGCTGTATCCATGCCTATAGAAGATGTTAAAACTGTTTTAGACATTCTAATGGGCACAAGATTATATCTTTCCACGCCAAGGGGGGAAAAATATGATGCCCCGCTATTTAGTGGCTACGAAATAGAAGGTCGAACATTAATAATTAACTTTCCAGAAATATCAACTTTATATATCAATGAAGTACTTAATTTAGAATAAAGAAGGTAACTGATTATGAAAAGAGATAAATGAAAATGAAACAAAAAACAGTCTTTAAGCCTTACGTTAAAACGCTAAGAATTGGCGATACCCGCCCTAGAAACAAATCACACAAAAACAGGACGGTAAATATTTTCGATATGGAGCCGGTCTTTGATGAGAGTTGGAAATTTACTCAGAACTCAATGAGCGCCAGCCTAAGGATGGTCGAAGCCTACAAAAGATTCAGCAAGCAAATTTAGGCACACAGCATTCATGAGCCCAACGCTAAAAATATTGATCTGTTTTTAGATGTAACGCCATTAATAGTACTTGGGACGACTCTATTACTTTTAATGGCTAACGCCTTCAGCAGAGTAGAGAAGAGAATCATAGCCAAGAAGAGTAAAAAATCGATATAGGCGAAGTACTTACCAACTCAAATAAGGAATAGGAATAATGATGGAAGAGCAACAATTTATAGACTTATTAAGAGTATTCTCCCTTACCACAATTTTAGCAATGGGATTTTCATACTTCATAGGGTGGAAATTGGCGGCTAGAACAGCACTTGCAGTAGCGATGGTATGCACCACAATCTCAGTGTATTTAACTCAAGGCCATCTTTGGGCAGTAGCTGTTCCATTAGCGCTTCTTTCCCTGCCACTCTTACTCGCTCCACCGATATATTTGGTGGAAAAAGCATTACAAAAGAAACATAAAGCCAAGGACGTCAATTTAAAGTTCAGTTTGTTGGTAGTTTATTCTGCCTTATAAATAGAGGAAAAAAGAAATGAACCTAACACACTTCGACAAAGCTAGAATAATTGCCTGCCTGGGATGTTGGGTTGGAGCCGGAATTGCTGTCCAATTTCAAAAGAAGGAAACAAGGAAAAACATATGAAGCATATAATTTCGTTTATAACTATAACCGCTTTATTTGGCGCGGGAGGCTCGGGATATATACCGGCCATCGATATGAGTGCTGGCAAACCAAAACAAATCATACCGAAACCGTGCAGGAAGAGATATCGCAACTCAAGCGATAAGGCGAAATGTATCTCTAAATACAGAAAAGAACCCCTGCTTATTCATCTGTACGATGGAGGGTATAACCTAGTTGTTTGCCCAGTCGATCTCAAATGTGAGATACAACTCCAGCCTGGTGAAGTCAGAGGAGACACATATCTAGGGAATCAAAACTTGGGACACCGAGATGGAGGGTTTTTGATGAAATCAGAAACAAGGAGTATAGAAGGAGTCAATACCGAAGTGCTGATAATAACAGCAAAGGAAAACAATCTATCAACAAAGCTAATGTTTAGTACAAACATCAGGCGATACAGGATAGTTCTAAAATCAAATGATAAAATCTACATGGCTAGAAATGTTTTTGAATATCTACCTAAAACTAAAGAATCGAATATAAATTGATGTAAGGAAGAATCACAAACACAAACACCAACAAAAAAGGAACAAAGGAACAAAGGAACAAAGGAACAACATGAATAATATATCTACACAAGAACGATATAAAGTCCACTCCACTGACCAAACAAAAGAAGGTACCTTCTTCCCTGGCGTCTCTTTTTCTCTTGCAGTGCTCAGCGCGGAAAATGTAAGGGAGAATGAAAATGACAAACGATGACCTATTCGGTCGAGGGCTCGTAATGCTTGTAGTAGGATTCACCGCTCTCTTGTTTATCACCTGGAACAAATCAAAGCAGACTACTAGATTAATTACATTTGGTCCTGCAAGTGTCCTATTTATAATAATAGGCATAATAGAAACAACATCGTCGACCCTCAAAGTTATATATCCAGGACTGCCAGATCTACCAAAAGAGGTATCATTTTGGTTGGTTTATGGAACTCTATTAGCTACCCCTTTAATCTATTTGTCACTAGAGATTAAAGAAATTATTACAAAGCGACAGACTGATTCTATTGCCAAGGAAATCAACTCTGCTGCCCCTATATTGGCCATTTACCCTGCCGCAGGCTCTGGGAAAACACGGCTACATGACGAATACAACGCATCAGTTGTCGTAACAAACGACACAGTAACTCAGCTTGTGATAACTCATAACGCATCTTCAGTTCTCATCACAGCAGCACTACAAGAGAGTGACGGTGAAAAGGTCTTATTTCTAGATACAGCAATGTCATTCGGAACTCCGACAATATCTGTTGAGTGGATAGATCGAAACTCAAGCGAAATCCTAGAAAAACTACATAGAAATGAATCACATAAGTTAATCACAAGAATCAAAACAGCATCGCTGATGCATCCCTAGATTTCAAATAAATAAAAACCATCAGACGCCATATTTCTATGGCGTTAAACAACTTTTATGTGGAGAAATAAAGTGGATCAAGCAAGAAAAATATGGCTTTCGACGATTGGGTTTATTATTACCGGCACATTTGTTTGGGTGATTCTTCTGAAGTCATCAACCCATGCTGGCATACATACCCTTGTTTACCCTCACGTAATCATACCGTCAGGGGCGCTGGTTAGAATTAGTGAGAGCGAGACGGCAAAGATATACGGGCCAGACCTGTGTCTCAGAGGCTATAGAAGTCAAAAGAAAGGTGATTATCCGGAATGCACTGTCTTAACCGCCCATAGTAAATTTGTCGATGTCCGATTCAAACAGGGCGGGGAAGAGATAAGCGAAGAATGGCAGATTTTAATAGAATACGTGAAAAATGATAGAGGTGATTATTTTCAATACCAATTAACTCGGCCGAACGGTTGGATAATAAGGAGCACAGAAAAATGAAGAATTATTATTGCATATCTGTATTAATAACCATTCTTTCGCTCCCGCTAATCATGATCACTCTCGACGAGCCTATATCGGCCTTCATAATCATTGGTTTGCTATTGATATTGACTGGATTTATCTCCCAAGTTTATTCATGGAACTTAGGGAAGGGCTACAAAAACCTCATAAAAAGAACCATTTCAACTATTTACGGTTTCGGAACCATAGCATCAGGGTCGATTCTTTTGGTGATCGAGTTCGCGGCTGTTTATGAAAGAAATATACCTAGTTTTAACTACAATATGAATTCCACAACCTATCTAGTTTGCATATTTATTGGCCTATCGCTAACAGGTTTTTTAACAAACCTAGCTTACGGAATAAGCCAAGCAACAACGGAAAAGAAAAACCAACAAAATATCAAAGGTGGTAAATAATAATGACAAAAGAACTATTATTCCGAGGCCTAATTATGATTCTAATTGGAACTATCCTTGGATATTTTGGCACAAAAGCAAATACGCCAAATACGCCAAAGAAGCCGTTAGAGTCATACAAGAAGAGTATGAGCTATAGGCTGAACACTGTATGGCAAGGGCTCATCATTGAGGCTATCTCTTTATCAGATAGCTCGGGCCCCTCAACAGGTATTGTCTCAGTGCAAACAGCTCAAGACACATATGGGACAACCGGAAGACATATATTTATTCCAAGGCGATCAAAATTATTTGGAGAGCACGTAGGAAATAGTAGAGTAATAGTCTGGAAAAAAATAGTACTTCCAGACGACAGTTCAATGAATATTGAACAAATATTTAAACCTAATGTTCTCGGACAGAAAGGTATTAAGAGAGGGACCAAGATAGAAATAGTCGTGGCGAGCGATATAAATATAGGTATACCAGACGCATTAAAGCTACCGAAATGGGAGAAAAGGTTTTATGAGTAATCAAACCTTCATGTTAATTGGGATCGCACTAATTCTGGCTGGCTTTATTATTGGAGTCATTGGATTTTTACTGAATCCCAAAAGTACTCGAGTTGCAATGATCCTCGCGGGCCTTCATGTTTCGCCATTGATTGTAGGGTCTGCAACCTTCATTGATTGGTTTATCCCGGGTATTTCAGGGATTCTGTTGTTCTCGGCCGTGAGCATAGGCGGTACATTTCTGGCCTTCGTTTGGTTTGTAATAACAATAATGACAGCAAAGGCAATAAAAGCGAGCAAATATTACACAACACGAAACCCTCAATAGATTTCCATCACCATAAAAGTCCTATGTTCATGATATATATGGATATAATCAGCATTTTTAAAACCGCTTGATTATCGTAGAACACGACATTATAATCATTGCCAAGCCCAACATAATTAATGCAATTTAACCAACAAACTAAGGAGATTGAAATGAATATACACACACTATACATAATGATATTAGGCGTAAGCTTATTAGCTGCCTGTGATAGCGGCGGCGGCGGCAATGAAACGCCAGCTCCAAGCAAGGTACTGCAAGAAGAGCTAATCAAGGTTAATTCTTTTGAGATAGTCGTCTTCCGTGATGAATCCGAGGTGCAAGCAGAAGAAGGGTTACACCCTTTATTATTTGACCTTGATTGGGACGTTAGCGTCTCCGAAACGGTAAATAACCTGTACTCGGTGACGGTATACATAAGCCGTGACTCTAAATTACAGCACGATATTGACCCAAAAATAATAAGCCAAACTTGTGGAGATCAAGAGCTGCTTAACTGTAGCAAGACCGGCGAGTTAGAGTGCGAAATTTACGATGATTTAAGCCATATCTCATGCAAGCGAGCAGGAGTCAGCGCAACACTGGCTAACATCGAAGGATACATCCAAACCTTACCAATGGATGCAACCCTTATAGCCAATTTCTGTGCAAACATCGGCGTCGATGAGGAATGTAAAACAGCAACAGTCAAATTAACAATCCAGTAGAAGTTCATCAGACATAAGGGGTAAGGAAAGCCCCACCTTCAACCTAACCAAACAGTGAGAAACCAATGTCAATCACCATCTCCTCAGAAGAAATAGCTTATACACTGTCCTTAATTGGAGTCTTCGGCTTCATTTATGCAGCACTGAAAACAAATATAAATATAAGGAAAAGAACAGCACTTACAGTGATATCCCTTTTCATGTTATTTACCGGAATCACAACCATTATTGCTCGATTCATATTGAGCAACACATCAGATGTATCTGTTCCATTCATACTTTTAATTGCATTGCTGGCTGCTGCCGCAACCTCTCTAGGAATAGTGGCTCTGATAAATATAGTAGCCAAAAAACAAGAAAACAAATTCGCAGGATAAGCTAAAAAAGAACAACAGGGAAACACGGAAAAAATATGAAAAAGGCACTCAAGGACGCCAAAGATAAATTAGCCAGAAATATCAAACCATCACTTGTCTGGGTGACAGAATGGATTAAAGACCTCAAAAAACCAAGAGCATCAGTAGTGCTTTTGGCTTTAGGAATAACGATAACCCTCTCCCTCTTGAGGGAGCTTGCTGGTATCGAGACCAGCATTGTTGCAGGCTTGATGGCAGGTCTGTTTGGGTACTATGCAGCAGAAACCATGCTTCAACCGAAAAAAGAAAGAAAGGATAGGCTCGTCAAGCTTGGTTTATTCCTTTTTAATAATTGGGCGACAGCAGGGTGGGCCCTTCTGGTCTACTTGTTTTACAGTGCGGGCACCATTGGCGAGACACCTATAGCGACAGATCCGTTAGTTAAAAATATCTACTTCGCGGTAAGGCATTACGGATTGATTTTCATTCCTCTTTATATCATGACCATTGCAGTGTTTAGGCTTAGCATCTATGGACCTGGATATTCTTTGTTTGGTGAATTTGATTTAGTGGCAAAATACATCAGATCGATGCTAGCAGGATTGGCTTATTACTCGATCGCGCTCTGGGCAATCGCCGTGCATGGGGACTCAATAAAATCATATATAGACATGCATCCAACTGAATCCTTGGCGGTTGCAATCGCCTCATTCATAATTTTCATTATTATTAAATTATCTCCAAGCTTAAATAGCTCAGGCAGCTATTCCTCAGGCAGCTATTCCTCAGGCAGCTATTCCTCAGGCAGTTATCCAGCAGCAACAGCTGCATTTCGTGAATATCACGGCACGACAGATAGGGATAAAAAGTACATTGCCGCTTATATAGTATCTCAAGTAATAGTGCATAAAGCCTTGGGACCACTCCCCTCAGATTTCAGCTGTTGCATCAATGACAAGCCTGGACTTGACGGAAATCTGGGAAGAGTATCCCTTGCAAGAAAGACTCACCGTCTAACTGAAAAAACATATGCCGAGTGGACAATGCTCCTTGATCTGGCAGGGAAATGGGGAGAAGAATACATATGCCATGAAAGTACATCATGCAATGGCGAGGACTATCAGAGATGGATGTCAACTGCACAAAAGTACCTAGCCAATCATCACAAGGGCATATTTTATGTGCCGCCGGTAAGCGAACTAGAGCAGTCTCAAAACGTCGAAAAACTTGAGGCATTAAAGATAAGTCATAAAAATATTCTAACTGAATTATACGCAAAGAATGAAGAAGTAATGACCGAGTTATTACAGACATTACTTGCAAAAAAAGAAATGAATGCAGCTGAGCTAACACCATACCTAAGCAAGGTATGTCTCCCAAAAGACTTTCCACTTCCTGCAATTCACGAAAACATACAAGGAGAAGCAGAATAATGAATGACATAGCTAAATACACAGCAGCACTGAACAGTTGTATGGGCCGAGAGGCCAACCTAACTATCGTCATAGAATCAATTAGAGAGCATCTAGCAAGTGGGTATTTGGTCCTACTTTCTGGCCAAAGCAGGACAGGAAAGACTTGGCTAATTAATCAACTGAAAAGTGATTTATTCCTCATTGACAAAAAAAGAAAGGCGACCAGACAAGAACCACTCGAATTAACTCCTACAGAGTTAGATCGGATAATAAACACTAAATATCCTATAGCCGTGGATGAAGCGCTAACCATTAAACCGCTCGACTTAGTGGATATTAGAAAAGCCTGCACCAATAAACACCTGGGAACAATTATTGCCGCACAAGACCTCTGCAAAGTTAAAACATATTTTAAAAACGAGCCACTTGTATTTGAAGTAGAGATGAACAGATATTGCACGTTAGCAATTCGGAATTATGAAAACAGGTAATCTTGAAATGACAATAGATAACATTAACAAATCAACCTCCCCTTTTCCTTTCAAGCAAGTCAAAGGAAATAGAGGAAACATTAAATTCCGACAACTACGTAAAAACCAAGATGGCACTGGAACAGAAGTAAATATAGAGCACGGCGGATACGACCATGTCACGATTAATCACCGCCTACGGTACAAACTTGATAACGGTAATATTGGCAATAAAAGAGTTGTAAGCTGGGAGCTTGACGCAAAAACGGCAGTGCAACTTGCCAGCGTGCTAATTTATTTGGCAGACGAACACATGCGAGACAGCAATGAAGAACCTCATATACATATAATAACAGGCAAGGAAAAGTCTAACTTTAAAAAGAAGATGGACAGCGACCAAAGTAACCACGGTACAAACTGGGTCAATATGGATATCAGTACAGCTACTCAAAGGATTGAAAATCGAAAATCAAGAAGCCATCTCTTCGGGTTAATGAGTAGATTTCTCGAAACGTGCAAAGCAGATAGCGTTTATCTTCCCACTCTCTTGCTTAATTTACACTCATGGGCGGAAGAAACTGATGATGCATTTTCAATGCAGCAGGCTGAAAAAGCATCTACCCAACTAGGACTGGGAGAAAGTGATTAATATGAAAAAAACAGGGAAAATATCCGGCTCCAACCCTAACCAACCTTGTACAGACATTGCTTTGGAAGCTGTTATAAATGCGCAGCGCCTAATCAATGTTGGTGATATCGATCAAGCCAAAACCTTAATAGCCGAACAGAAGCTCAGCAAAGAGCAAAATCGATGGCTTAAAGTCGAGTTAAATATAATGATAGAAATCATCAATAAACACCCAATCACTCAACAAACACAAGAACCAGAGCCACCCGTAAAAAGAAACTTCCTTACAGTTACAAGAGAAATATGGAGCGAAGGTAGAAAGAGCGTGGAGATGATTCTGTTAATAGTACTTATTATGACCCTCCTAAACGCCTTAGCAGCATTCTTCGTTAAGACTTTCAACTTTTGGGACTTATCATCTGGCTCAGCTGTCGGAGTAGTAATATTTGTGACATTGGGATATTTAGTAAACAAAAAGTGGCCAAAGTAAAGAGGGACAGGAAAATGAAAATCAATAAACAGACTGCTACTGCACGTACAGAGATAAAAAACGCAAAAATGAACATAATTATAGAGACTGATGAATTGGCGTATGCGGCACTGGAATGGAAGACAGCAATAGATACTGGCATTCTCGAAGTAGATAAATATAGGAAGACACTCTTTGATAAGATTCAAAATTTCGAGTCAGCGATCACAGAATATGAATACCAAGTTTTAAACCATGAAATTCCCGTAAAAGGGTTTGAGTTTGCGCACAGCGATGATGATATTTCTGTAATCGATAACTTACCTGACGCCCAACAAACGATAGATAATTTATCTGTTTTAGTTTCATGCTCCTCAGACAAGCAGAAGCAACATCTTTTAACTAAACTAGCTAAGTCCATACCGGATGCTATATCTGATTTAGGTCGAATATCCAGTAGCATGGAAATCGCTCTGAATGAAGGGCTTGCTCATATACCCAACAATCCTATGGACACCTCTTTCTTAAAAGATATCAATAACCGTCAAAAGTATGTCGACTCAGCAAAGGAAGAAATAGGACTAGCGGAGTATGAAGGCGATTTAAATATAGGCTCCTCTCCCGCTGTTGGCGAATACTTAACTTACCTGGAATATCATATGCACGACCCTAATGAACATCATTACGAACCCTTAGTTCACAAGAAGCTAATACAGAGGTCGCTTTTACTTTTCACCCTAGGGCTAATTAATGATTCTCAAGCTATTCACTTGCAGCGGGAAACAACATGACACGAAAAAAAACTACGTCAATGAAAGGTAAGGCTGAAGGATTTTATAGCAGAGGAGCCTACAAAGGCAAAAAATTAGAGGATTTTGATAAAGCGCCCGACGGTGAAACCAGGGATTTATTAGAGGCATATAAAGCTTATGAGTCAAAGTTTAGCGCCCATAAAACGTAGGGGAAGATTGATTTCGGCAAGTGCGCAATCAGGGTATACCCTGCACGCACAAAATTGACATCATGTAGTACTGTCTGTTTAAGTGTGCAAACAGGGCCCTTTTACATCGATTGAGCACCATGTTAAGCTGGCTCTAGACCCTAACTGAACACATATTAATATGTATAAGGATTTCCCATGGCAGGCGAACAAGTTGCGTACATAAGAGTCAGCACAACCGAACAAAACACCGATAGACAGCTAAAGGGGCAGCGCTTTGAAAAGACATTTACCGACAAAGTAAGCGGAAGAAGCAGGGAAAGACCTGCTCTCAAGGAGTGCTTTAATTACCTTCGGAGTGGAGATACACTTCACGTCCACTCTATAGATAGGCTTGCCCGCTCCATGGAACACTTACTAGCGTTGGTCAGAGAGCTTAAAACCAACAATATATCTCTGAAATTTCACACCGAAAACCTATCTTTTGACTCATCAACGAGCAAACCTATGAGCGACTTAATGCTTCAGATATTCGGCGCTATTGCCCAGTTCGAGCGGTCAATTATTAATGAGCGGCAACGGGAAGGAATTGAGGCTGCTAAAGCTAAAGGCGTATATAAGGGTGGAAAACCAAAACTCACTACCGAGCAAGTAGAGAACCTAAAAGGACGCGTTGATAATGGTGAGACAATAGCATCTGTCGCCAGGAGCTTGGGAGTAACTAGAAATACAATTTACAGAGCCATTAAATCTCTACATACCCATATATTCATTCAATACTCTAAACCTTTCTCACTAGGCAGAACAATTGGCACATATGAGCATTAAGCATGGAAAACAAAATAACGAAGAAAGAGAATTTAGTATTAAATATATTAAACAATAATCGGCCAGACCTTTATGGTCTTGAGATTATAAAGCTGTCTAACGGAATACTGAAAAGAGGCACCGCCTATACCATACTCACAAGAATGGAGGACCAAGGTCTGATATCGTCTAAGAAAGAGGACAAGGTGAGCCCTGGTCAAACAACTCATAGGCTCAAATACAGTATTACTAATAACGGCACAAGGGTATTCTTAGAAAAAAAACACTTGTTCGACAATGGGGAAACTGGCTCATGGTTCCCTGGAACAACTTAATAACATTCAAATAGCTTTATTTATAATCCACAAAAACATAACTCAAACCACCTTTTTATACAGCAATGTATACCCATACAGCGCTCCATACCTTACATTCAAAGGGGCAATACTTGCACTCAATGCAAGCCGTGCCCCTCTTAGCCATTTGCCGTACAAGGGCCGTTTCTCTACCCTTTATTAATGCACAGGGTAAGGCTAGCGTTGCTTAGAACGACACTGAGAACGTCGATGTATTTTTGGTGGTCAATTAAGGCCTAAGGGATGACGCCATAATAAAAGAGTTAAGTCCGGCAAAGTAGCACTATCCGATACCTAACCACGCCGCAAACCTAGCCAGGTAGCACATACCGACACCATCACCCTAAAACAGGCAAACTCCAAGAAAGTCAGATCCTTTTCCATGGCGTTATAACCTTTCAGTACATAAACAGCTTTGCTTATAATCCACAAAAACATAACTCAAACCACCTTTTTATACAGCAATGTATACCCATACAGCGCACCACACCTTACACTCAAAGGGGCAATACTTGCACTCAACGCAAGCCGCGCCCCTCTTAGCCATTTGCCGTACAAGGGCCGTTTCTCTACCCTTTATTAATGCACAGGGTAAGGCTAGCGTTGCTTAGAACGACACTGAGAACGTCGATGTATTTTTGGTGGTCAATTAAGGCCTAAGGGATGTATTGCCAAATTGAAGAATACCGCTATTGACTATCGTGTACTACGATAATACTATATGTATTTGCACATTGGTGATAATTAGGTAAAGAATTAACGCAAGACGACGTACGGGGAATAACTATGGCTATCGAATACACATTGCAAGAAGCATCAGCTAAAGCAACGGCTTTTTGCACCGAAAATGCTGGTTGGATCAAAGTCTGTGACATGCCTGAAACCTTTAATCCTTATAAATCGTGGAAAGAATTGACAGCCAAAGCTAGAAAGCACTGGGGCACAATAGAGGTTTGGAGGGACTGCGCTACAGAAGAGCCTAAATACCCTTACGGTTTTATCTCTGGAGCAGGTGAGTTCTTTGGCAGTGTATTGGACGTACCGCCGCATCACCAACACATGATGGTTTGGAAAGTCAAAACAGAGTACAAGCCTTATGCCTTAATGGGACGAGGCGGTAAATCAGGTGCCACAAAAGTGCATGCAGTGGAAGCTCCTTCATCAAATGTGAACAACTTTAACGTTTCCTTATGTGGAGCAATGCCTGGTCCAACGTCGCTCGGATGGCACATGATGACAATAGACATCAATTGCGAAAAATGCATAAGGAAAATAGCTCGTCTGCCGCCGAGCGATCCTTTTCTCTCAAAGTTTGAGACAAAGGAATAGATATAGGGCTATAAAACGAATAGAATTGTTGAGATAATTTAACCCTAAAGCCCAAAGGACAGCACAAAAGCCCTTTGGGTTACCTTAAGCTACCTGCCTGCTCTCCTTCCCCCTGCTTTTGCTTTTGCGGTCGCTGGAGTAGCTATGAATTTATGGCGATTAGCTCGACTCACTTGTGTGTCCTCCTTATGTTTATTGGTATTATCTTGTTGAAGAGGATCAGTAAGTTTCTGGTTTAGCGCCTTGGCTTTATCAACCAAACTATTAACTACATGTACAAGCTGCCTCTTAAGGCCTTCTGCTCCAAGCTTGCTTTTGTTGGCAAGATCATTGAAGTCTGTAAAATCCTTGGGGCTATTTATTTGTTCGCCAGGAGCAAAAACAGGAAAAATAGCTTTTCCACCAACAGCCTCTGCCGCTTCGATAGCCTTATCCATCCCAACATTTCTGCCATACTTTTCAAGCAGCACTTGATCGTCCTCCCCTAAGACCAACACAGGCTTATCAGGAAATTTATCATGCAAAGCTTTAACGACAACCTTCACATTGCCAGCATCAAAACACGCAGCAACTGGAATACCTAAAACCTCTACAGCACTAGATCCGGTTGCGTAACCCTCACATGCAATTATTATGGGCGCTTTTGATAGTGCCTCAAGATCACCCCCAACAACGTGAAACGAACCTTCTTTTTTGCTCTCTTTAGCATACCGTTTGTCACCATTGCTCTGTATATACTGCATGCTCCATATTTTGCCCTCAACATCCGTGGCGGGCAAGAATATTGTCTGGCCATTTTTATCTGTGAGAGCACCAGCTTGAGGAGATACACCTTTATTAATCTGGTAGGGCGTAGGCTTAATTAAAGGCGAGAGATATGATCTCTGCTTAGCTAACCTCTTCACTGTAGCATCGTGCATATCCTTTTGCTCTTTCGCTCGCTCCTTGGCCTTACCAGCAGCAGTAGCGCGCAACAAAGCCTTTTGTTCTTCTGTCAACTTATATCCTTTCGCTCTCCAGGGCAGCTTTTCACCAGATTTATTATTCATCATAAATCCCCCTGGTTTATCATCAGTATAGCCAAAATAAAAACCAGACTTTTGCCCAGGCCGATCACCATCGACCATACACCTAACTCGAGTCCCGTCCATTACCGGCTCGCCGTCAAAAATCAAACCAAAGTCTTTTAAGGCCGCGTCAAACTCTTGGACAGGGTTTGTAGCAGGGTCTTGCCTTGCCTTTACATTGTCAATCGACCACCTTTCTAACTTCTCAGAATCAGCACCCTCACCGACATACCAAGACCTGGATATTTCATCCCATTCAGCCCCCGCTAAACCGGCCTCCTCCCTCTCGCCATAAGGCACAGCAAGGTAAACCCTATCAGATTGAGATTGAGATTGAGGTTGGGTATTACTTAACTTATCTACAGCATTATCAATCGACCACCTTTCTAACTTTTCAGAATCAGCACCCTCACCGACATACCAAGCCCTAGCCTTATCATCCCATTCCGCCCCCGACTGCTCAGCTTCTTTCCATTCATTATTCGGGACGGCAAGGTAAACTTTATTCGGAGATCTACTAGCCATCTCATCTCTAACTTTACCTACAGCACGATCTACAGTTTCACCCAATTTCTCATACTCACTGTACAAATCATCACCATAACTCTCATCGTACATTGACTCATAAGGAGCTTCAGGGGATACAGCATCCACCTCGTCTCTACCAACCCAAGGCTCTGGCTGTATAGCATTACCCGTTGTTAGGATACTGTCTATTACAGCAGCAGCCTTAAAGGCTGGCATAGCATCAGCCAGATACTGTTGCTTACCGCTTTTATGCTCCCGATAAACAATTACATCTCTATTAGAGAGGTTACCTTGCTCTGGTTTTATATGACCATAACTAAAATCACCAGACGAACCAAAGTCCACCTTAACTCCTGGAATCCTAACATCAACCTTAGGTGAATCCTGGCTTGGACTAACTTCCTCAGCGACAACACGGGGCAACTCTGAAGCTGATATTCTTGGCTTATTAACCTCAAGAGCATTATCTCTCTCGCTAGCTACACTATTTTTAAGCGTCGCCAAGGCTTTATCCCCGGACACCCAATCACTAATAACCTCCTCATTTCGTGCCACCTTTTCAATAAATTGTTTTGCGCTTTGCCAGTCTCTTCGGTATGCCTGGTACTCTGTTTTTCCATTGATCGTGCGGTAAATCATGTAATCAGATGGCTCCATTACTTCAGCATATCCATATCGAACACCATCAATATTAGCTACCCTGACGTGGCCACCATTAATAAACCCATCTGGTTTTGAATTAGCAAGAACACTTCTCGATTTCGCCATTTGGGTGATGTGATGCTTATGCTCTTCTAGAGAGGTATTTGTCTGCTCAGCATTACTTAGCTCAGCAGCCCACTTAGCATCTTCCTGCGCAACATTTTCGTTATGCTCCACTCGATCTAAGTTCTGTTGTTGTTGCTGAACAGCATTAACTACAAAATCCTTAATCTTTTCTGCATCTGCCGATGCTCTGAATATTTCTAAAGGGTCTTTGGCTAGCACGTCTGTTAAGCTTTTTGTAAATGATCGAGGCTGGCCTTGATTGTATTCAATACCAAATTCAGCTGATATCATCATTGCAGCGATCTCTGAGCGCAACAACTCTCTAGCATGGTCATCACTACCGAAGGGATAAGATTGATCCCTATCAAGCCTAGAGGAATGACTAGTCCAATGGGAAATGGCTCTAAAAGATTCAGCGTAATAATCATTTTCATTTTCAAAAAGTGACTTATTTTGCATAACGATACGATCAGTGCCTCCAGTATAAGTGGAGCGGGTCTTTACATCTTTGAAATTAATTACACCGGAATTTAAAAAACCATCCACCAGATCTTTGCGCTCTTTAATATCATTATCACCTAGATTATTTTTTAACTCAGGCATACCTTCAAGTTGCTCAGCATTAAACACAGTTGCTAAAAAAGATTTAGGTCTCTCCAGTTTTACTCGCTCTTTAACAGCCTCTCCATCTTTAAATAAGGCATTTCCTTGTAGGTCACGCGCCAGCCTCACTTCCTCGTATTTCCAGACTTGTACTGGAGTACCCTTTTCTCCGTTCCGAACGCTTGCACTTGCTGTTTTGACTTGGTCCCTAGTCAACCACCGATGGTCTTTATAGCCTTGGTTAACAAGATGTATAGCATTTACAGCCTTATAACGATCACCTGTGACTGGATTTAGAGGCATACGGCTATCATTACCCCCAAACAGCTTTTGCCATGGAGCCATCCCCCGTCTTACAGCAGACAACAACTTGTCTGTAACAATATCTGCAAACATCCGTCTTTGTTTGACCGTGGGCGTTCGACCTCCCTCATTATCAACAGGAGTAGCCATGGGCCTTCTCGGCCCCGACCCAGCATTTCTCTTATCTCTAGGGCCAATATTAACTGGGCTCTGTTTAGTTTTTTCAGAGGGTTCTGCGCTTTCAGAAAACGACATCAAGTTATCTTGTTTTCGAGTTCGGTCTTGCATATCCACGGCCACCATGTTTGCAATATTAAACAAATCATCAACGTTCATAACTCGACGTTTAGAGTTACAAGTTTCCTCGAATGATAAACTCCCTCTCTCTACTTGATCCTCGTTATTCTGAGGGTCAACTCCTTCCATATACAAAGAAAAAACTTCTCCGGCTCTATCTGTCAAGCCCTTGTCAGAATATCTTTTATCGATACTGTCCCATATAGGCTTTATGCTAGGGTCATCCCTGGCTGCAACGAGAGCGTCAATTAGCGAACGTTGCTCTGATTTATCAAAATACTCAAAACCGTGATGACCTAAGACTTCATGCCGAAGTGTTCTTAAAAAATCACTGGCATTATTGATATTTCCGAGAACAACGTCTATTCGCCCTACATGCACACGACCGTTGACGACGGTATCTTTTCGTAAATAACCACCTTTCATGTCCGAGGAAACTTTGGATGCGTTTTTACCGTAAAGTGCATCAGTGCTTTCCCCAAAATTGAAAGCTAACTCCTTTGCACCTGGATATGCATTTACAAAGAGTCGAGTAAGGTCTTGAGCTTCTTTCTTAGATATAGGCATTACTTGCCTCCGAGGTCAGACCTTGCTATTGCTTGTAAAACGGATTCCCCAGCGTTGATAGCAAACAGCTCGTCGGAGTTTGTGGTGCTAACCTGTGTAGGCAAGTCATCAGATACTCCGGCCATAAAAGTTACATCTCCGTCATCTTCCGCCGACGTCAATTGGAGCATATCTGAGCTGCTAGCCAATGCATCACCTACAGTCAAGGCCCCTTCGCTGAAAGCCCCAGCAAGATCTGCTTCGGGCGGAGAGAATACAACCTCAAATCCTGGAACCATTACATCCTCAAACTTCCTTTGCAACAAATCTTCAGCGCTAACTTTAGCCACGTTTAACTCTTCATTACTAGTCATTTATTTCTCCTTATACCTAATATTTACGCCTTCCACTGAAGGCGCAGTGAATAATCATTTAATAACTTTTGCTTATGCTTTTGCTTTCGGCTTTGCTTTCGGCTTTGCTTTCGGCTTTGCTTTCGGCTTTGCTTTCGGCTTTGCTTTCGGCTTTGCTTTCGGCTTATCCTCTTTTGAGAAAACAGGCGCCCCCTTAATATCCGGATATTTTGTCTCGCATTCAGGGTATCCGCTACAGCTCCAAAAATAACCTTTTTTCCCTTCTCTTCTGGACAAACCCTTTCCGCAAGACTTACACATATGCTTTTTTGAAACAGTAGGAGCTTTTTTAGCGCCATCAATTGTGACTTTACTATTATTAGCTTTATCAACCTCCTGTCGAACAAACTCCTCTTGTTTTTTCAAGAAGGCATCCGCATCCCCACCCTTCTGAACAGCAGTTAAAGAGCGTTCCATCATTGCCGTTAGAGTAGGGCTCTTTAAAAGAGCAGGTAAACTCTTCATTACACTTCGCCCCACTCTTGTAGACACTATATATTTACCATCAAGAGTTAAATAACCACGTCGTTTCAACTCAGATACTATTGGTGCTCTTGTTGCTCCCGTACCAATTCCCTCACCGTCCTTAAGCAATTTCTTGTTCTTCGGATTGGTTTCATATTTATGGATATTCGCCATCGCGGTCACCAATGTACCTTCAGTAAATCGAGAGGGCGGTTTGGTTTTCAAGCTTTTAATTGTAGCTGTCAACAATTTAACTTCTTCGCCATTGGCCATTAGCGGCAACTGTAGAGCGCTTTCCTTTTCAGCTGTATCATCATCATTACCCTTAACATTACGCCAGCCGTTTTTAAGTACAACTTTACCTGACACCTTAAAAAGTTCTCCACCTACCTTCACACTCACATTTGTACTCATAAACTGGTGCTCTTCATAAAATTGGGCAAGATAAGCTCTAGCCACTAAGTCATAAATCTGCTTTTCCTTTTCGGTAAGTTTTTTAGTGGCATCTTCATGCTCTGTAGGAATAATGCCATGGTGAGCAGCAGCTTCTACTTTAGACGTGTTCCATGTATTCGACTTAATTTTGGGATCAGTCCCGTCTATTAATGATGCTAATCCAGGACAATATGACTTTATAGACTTAAACACTTGAGTAGCATCAGTATGCTGTGATTCGGGTAAGAAACCACACTCAACTCTTGGATAACTCATCAACTTAGCTTCGTAAAGCGACTGACATGTGGCTAACGTGTCACTGGCTGATATCCCATACTTATTTGATGCTGCTAATGTGATGGTTGTGATAGTGTAAGCCTTCGGATGGCCTTCCTTCTTTTTCTTCTGAGTATATTCAAATATACTTCCGACCTTACCCGATAGCGTCTTTGCAAGGGCGCTAGCAACATCCTGCTTCAAGAGTAGCTTTCCATCAGCATCCAACCCTTCCTGCCCTTTACTAGGATGCCAGTTAGCAGTAAAACTGCCATTAGAATGCTGTATGGCTGCACTAATTTTGTAATGAGGAACGGGGTTGAAATTTTTAATTTCAAGATCTCGCTCTACCACCATATTACAGGCTGGTGTTTGAACCCGACCTACAGTGACTAATTGTATTGACCCTCCTCTCTTTGCGCGTAACGTCTGAGCACGACTAAAATTCATACCTCCCAGCCAATCGACCATCCCTCTCATCCTTGCTCTATTTCTTAGGCCTCGATATTCGGCATTAGGCTTTAAAGAGCCAAGGGCTCTTTTAACAGATACCTCATCAACTGCGCTCGCCCAATAACGTAAGGTTGGTTTGTGATCACACTTAAAGTACTCGATTACTTCATCAACTAACCATTGACCCTCTGGGTCCTGATCTCCAGCATTGACAATTTCGTCAGCAGCTTTCAATAACTTCTCTATCACTGCCAACTGAGGCTTAACACTTCGGCCATTTTCATCGTCATCTTTGGGACGCATTTTCCAGACTTTAGGTATAATCGGCAGCTCGTCTACACGCCAAATTTTCTTACCATTAGATCCTCTGGGTACATCCTCTGGTGTGTATTCATCCGGTTCGGCAAGCTGAAACATATGACCATAACACCAAGTAATATATATATTTCCACATCTGAAAAAACCGTTACCTTTTTCTGAAACCCCTAAGGCCTGAGCTATTTCCAGAGCCACGTTTGGCTTTTCCGCTATAAACAGTCTTACAACTTTTAAACTCATACAATCTCCGTATTACTTACCAAGTTAATAAAGGGGTAATCACCCCTTCGATTTGTAAATTATTTATTGCTCCAAAATAGCGGCTATCAAACGAATTTTTACTGACATCACTCATCAAAAAAAACTGATCACTACTTAGCGTGCTACTTATCTTATATTGAGGTAACAACCTCTCCTGCTTATCAAACTCCAAGCTCTTAGTTAGCGGCAAAACCTCACCGTTAACCATAATTCCCCTCTCTGTAGAGGAAACCAGATCACCGCCAACCGCCACTATTTTTTTCATCACATAACCATACCCACCAGTGCAAAATCCAGCGAGTATGTACCCTCTTTCTTTTGCCATTTCAAAAACAGGTATATGTGGAGGGCAAAAAATAACGTAATCGCCCTTTTCTGCTAATTTGTCACTTGTGTAATAAAATCCCAGAGGAATGCTCGCTGATGTATTAACCCTGATACCAAGCACAGAGGATATCGTGCTTAAAATAATGAAAAATAAAAGCAAGTACACTATTGCCTTAGCCATTATTTTCATATTGCGATAGCCGTTTTTTTTATTTTTGGCTTGACCTTATATAAAGTATCACTGAGATCAGGTGCACCGACCGCTGCTCGGGCCAGGAACATATCATCCTTAAAGTACAAAGGTTGTTTTCCGTAAATCGCAGGAAAACCAGCAACGTAAACAACCATATCACCCGCCTCAGTGATATCATTCCCTTTCTTTTTGGGCCCAGGCATAGTTCGACATTCGTCAGGAGTAAGTAAAGGCCTCTGGGTTTCTTGCAGCGTTCGAGAGACATTACTATGTAAAATACTCACCCTTTTCCCACTCGTTGTTATCTGTTCTTTGACTACAGTAGTCGTGCCTGTCAATTTCGAAAGGTACTCAGCAGTGTCTTGTTTGTTTGGCGGAAAAGCCACTTGAACATGACAGTTAGCGGTAATCGTCTCGTCCGGTCCATAACCTTCTTCTTTGCTTTTAAGCTGAGCAATATCTTGGCAGATCAAATAGCACTTAATCCCATAGCCCGCGACAAAAGCTAATGATTCTTGGATTATTTGAAGCTTGCCTAGACTAGGAAACTCATCAATCATCAACAATAATCGGTGCTTGTAGTTAGCTACTGGCCGACCATTTTTAAAGCTCAACTCGTCAGCTGACAGCCTGACAATCATAGCCAGCAGTACACGCACAAGAGGTCTCATACGGGCTTTATCGGTAGGTTTGGTAACTATATATAGACTAACGGGGCTATCGTGATGCATAAGATCTTTAATCTTAAAATCAGAAGTACTTACGTTATCTGCAACAATTGGGTCTCGATAAAGAGCAAGAGCTGACCGAGCTGTTGACAGTATTGAGCCTGCCTCTTCTTCAGGGGTGTTTAACATATCCCTGCCAGATCGCCCTACAGTTGTATAATTTTTACCGTTTTTGTGCGGATAGGTAGTCATTTCAACCCAAAGATCTGTAGCTTCTCGCTCGGGATCTGAAAGCAGCTCGTCAATCGTCGAAAGCGAAGCGTAAGTGCCCTCTATTTTTGCTTTGTAAAGTGAGTGCAGAATTAGGCCGACAAATAAAGCTTGACTCGTTTTCTGCCAATGGCTCTCTAGCCCTTTTCCGTCTGGATCGACAAGAATAGTAGCCAGATTTTGCACATCGCCTACTTCATATTCTGTTTCCAACCTAATCTCAGACAATGGATTCCACCGGACTGAGTCGGGTTTTGCTGGTTCATACTTCAGCACTTTATTCTTTGCGTGTTTTTGCCTCCATCCAGCCGTTAACTCCCATAGCTCCCCTTTGAGATCAGCAACGACAGTACTGTCCCGCCAAGATAGTAATGTTGGAACAACAAGGCCCACCCCCTTTCCTGATCGAGTTGGTGCATAACACAAAACATGCTCTGGGCCGCAGTGGCGCAAGTATAGAATTTCGCCCTCGTCATCTATCCAAGCTCCAACATAAACACCATCCTCATATGTAAGCTTTTTTAAAGGGTGGGCACGGCTCAGCGGCAGCATAGTTACTATAAAAAAAGATAAACTTAAAATAGCGACCTTAATAGATTGCCTTAATCCTGGCAGAGGAGGAAGCAGACTAGTTTCTCGAATATCTTCAATTGTTGCCCACCGCGCAGATCCGTGTAGATAAGGGTTTTCTTTCGATGAATTTTGTATAATCATCTTTATGATTAGAATGACAAGAAGTCCAATACCCGCACCAAAGATACCCACACTACCCGCCCTAATGATTGCATCAGGATATTGTTGATGCCACTTCGTAGCCCAAATCAAAATATCCCATGGTGCGTATATATGGTTAAAATTACTACCAAGAAGTGTTTGGTACCTAAAGTCGTGGGCAAAAAACTGGGTTGCTGATGAAAGCCCAAGAACCACACTAAAAAAAGCTAGTAATGACATCAGCTTTCCTGGACCTTTCTTTTGCTCTCTAAGCTCGGGACCAACTTTATTGTTAAACTTGTCTTCCATATATTATCCGTATTTTATATCGGCCAGTAACTCTGTAAATCACTGAACTACTGGGCGATAGATATCATAGATTTAAACTGTACAAGCCTCTGTAACACCACATTCAGAAAGGTAGTTATTTACTACCACCAACAAAGACTCAGACTCTCTTTCTGATAGGTTGCTTATCATACTTCCTGCTGCACCTACAATGGGGTGGTTTCCACTGTCGAAGTGAGAGTAAGTTCTCATTTCTTGCCAAAGACTTTGCGGTCTATTCAAAATTTCACGAATATACTGAAGAGTCGTATCAGTTTCCTCCCTTTTTCCCTTATATAGAATATGAATAATTAAGCCGACAAAAAAACCTTGACTAAGTTTTTGCCAATAACTATTAAGCCCCCCGCCTAACGGGTCAACCAACATCGACGCTATTATTTGCACTTCATTTACTTCATCCTTCGTGCCGATGTTTACTTTCAATAGCTTTGAATTTACTTTTTCTAGATCCCTCATTTTCTCTTCCCTCTGGTTGCCTTGTTTGAACTTATCGAGCCATTCCTTTCAACCTGTACAACTTCTCCAATTGATACACGTTTAAGTCGGTGAGCTGTGGCTTCATTAATCAGTAAAACAATCACCTCCTTTTCACGCCTAAGGAGAGCTAATTTCTGACCGTCAACATTGCGAATACCTCCAAAAGAAACTTGACCAGCATCCAGAGATTTAAACTTCGAGTGTTTAGGGATATCTACTCCCGATAAACGCTTTGATTCTCTTTCAGCAACATAGGTATCAGCACTATTAATGACTTTACTTTCCGCTCTGTTCTCAGGAGTAATTATTATTGAACCGTTACCTTTAACCTGTACAGCTTCCCCAATTGCTACACGTTTAAGCCGCCGTATTGTGGCGTCATTAACCTGCAAAACAATAACCTCCTTATCCCGCCTAAGCAGGGCTAACTTCTGACCGTCAACATTTCGTATCCCACCAAAAAAAGCATCGCCCGCTTTTTCTGAAGTATATCTTGTATGATTCGGTATATCGAACACTTTATTATTTAAATCTTTCCTGGAGCTTATATATGCATCTACTGCGTCTAATACTCTTACTCCTTGTCCTGTCCTATCAGTAGTCCGTCGCAATTGGTTAGCTGATTCTGGTCCTTTGAACTCCAAACTATCAAAAACATCACTCGGCAATAAGCCTTCACTTCCACTTCTGACGTGAACCACATCGAGTTCGGACAACCCTCGCAAACGGTCTTTTGCGAAGGGCGGCGGGACTCTTCCAACACGGCCAATGTTGGGCTTTCCAACGGCGTGAAAGTGTCGAACGCTGTCTCCTCCACTTCGTCCTCGCTCTCCTCCACTTCGTCCTCGGCCTCCTCCATAGCTTCGCTCTCGATAGCTAGCATTGCGTCCGCCAATTGCTGATCTTCGTCCGTCACTTCCTCGCTCACTTCCTCGCTCACTTCCTCGCTCACTTCCTCGCTCACTTCCTCGCTCACTTCCTCGCTCACTTCCTCGCTCACTTCCTCGCTCTGTTCGTTGTTTGAATCTGACATCACTTATCTCCTGTTTACTGATTAATAACTCCCTCCTCTGACTTTCCATGAGAGGATCATCAAAAATAAGGGCCAACTTTTGAGTTGCAGCAACTTGCACAACCCTACTTTTAAATTGCTCCGTACCTGTTACCTTAATTCTCTCGCCGTACCTATTAACCGCCATACTCAAGGCTTCCAATAAACCGGCTTCATCCGCGCCCCTAGTAATCTTTAACTTTTCCCCATCATCACGTATAGCTGCCTTACCCGACCTGTAGATAACAGTGCCTTTTTTTGTGAGGCTATCTTTAGTTGGCAAACGACCTTCAAATTTCAACGTTTCTAATTGAGTTAAGCTAACTAGTTTGTTCCTACTTCTCGGCGGAGGCTCCGTACTCAATCTACCAAATTTAGGAGGATGCTTCTGACCAGAAGCATTTATAGACGATGGTGAAGAGCTTCTGGAAAATGTATTGCCTTGAAGAGGCTGAGCAGCCACTCTAGCTCGCAACGCCGTCAAAGCCTCCTTGTCGCCTTTATCAGCTTGAGCACGTAGCCAATCTGCCCACGTACAGCTTCCATACCTATCGAATATTTTTTGTTTTTTCCTCCTATAAACCTTATGTATATCCTCTATTTCAGCCTTTCTTGTATTGCTAACACTGCCATACATCACCTTTTTCCCTATGCCAGCTCCTTTTATTGACTTTATAATCCTTCTTTTTATTTGTGAATTATTACTAACATTAAGTAATAATTTCTGCTTTCGATTACGCGCCTTTCTCCACTCATCTGCACGGATCGCTTTATTATCCTGCTGCTCCTTTTTATATTTAGCATACAAAGTAGCCGTGTCTATCCGAGACTTTACGGGCCGAGCACGGTATCTCTTACCACTGTTGATGCGTAGTGAATCTAAGCTAGATAAGTTGACGAGTTTATTCATACTTCGGGGTGGGGGTTTAGTGCCAACTCTTTCAACTTTCGGAGATATCTCTCGCCGTCTGTTTATTACATTTTCTGGAGCCACTCTGGATGATGGTAATTCGAAACTTCCGAAGGCTTTTTCTAATTTTGCTTTTGAGAACTCACGACCAATTGAACTGGCTTTCACGCCAACATCACCAGATGTGACGACCAAACCATTGCCTCTTACTTTTAACTCCAGACCTGCACGAGTCATAACCGTGTGTAGCTCAGCCCAGCTCTTAGCCCTTCTCATGTCATCAAGGTGCTCACGCTTTATCCACCCCAATAAACTCTCTTCTCCTGAATGAGATTCCATGTCCGCCGCTCGATTCTCGCTTCTTGTTTTTTCCCCCCGATGGTTATCTACTTCAAGACCAAATTCTTGCTCTAACTTCTCACAAAGTTTGCCCAGGGTTTTATGGTCGTTGTGGGGGTTATGAATGGTATACCGCTCAGGATGTATTTTGTTGATAGCCAAATGGATATGCAGATTGTCCGTATCGTGGTGAACAGCACTTATTCTTTGATGATCACCAAACCCAAGACCATCACAGATTTTCGATTCAATAATATTTAACGTTTCATCATCGACTTCCTCACCAGCCCGAAAACTCACTATCAGGTGATAAGTCTTATCTGATGTCGCACGCTTATTCATCGCCTGAGTGTTCAGTATTTCAATTATCGCCACATCCTGGTTTTCTGTGTGACAGTTTGTAACGCTAACTTTTCCAACACGCTCATGCTTTTCTTGCTTATCAGTAACGTATTCTACTAAACGCCTATAGTCACTCTTGCCAAGCGATCCCATCGGTACCTGTTTAGCGATCACTAAGCAAACCCCAATGTTTAGCAGCTAAACTTATCAACGCTTTGCTCTTGGCGTAACAACCTCTTGCATAATTGCAAACATCTTTTCCTGATTTGCTTCTACCTGCCGCAACAGGGCTCTAATAACTGGACGACCATACTCATTCGCTTTCGGGTCATCTGTTAACCAAAGCTTAAGCAATCCACCAAAGCGGCCAAGGTCGCCATTGAACTTCGCTAAATCTTCTACTTTTTTGTGATCAAGTATTCCTGAGACCTGATAACCCATACCTACCTTCAGCAAATATTGAGATACAGACAAGCCTGTGCTTTTAGCTTGAGCGGTAATAAATTCTTTTTCAGAAGGCAGCGCCAATACCCGCAGCTGAATGTCTTTTCTTCTAAGTTTTGACTCGTCTAGGTCTGACATCCCCTAATCTCCTGGTTTGTTGAAGGCGGTAGCCGGTTAGAAGGCGGTAGCCGTCTTGCCTCGCAGAGCAGGCCCCGTTGAGCATACTTGCGAATAAGGGGTTGTAAAGTTGGATGAACGGCTCCGCCGGTTAGCTAACTTTACATATCCTGCCCTATTTTCCGTTGTTGCTTTTAGTTTTGTGCCACTACAATACCATGACAAAACCATTTGCAAAAGCGTTATATTGTAATAAACTGAAGATGAAACGATAAAACAACGACCAAACAACGTGCAACTGTAAAAAGAACAGGAAAACAATCCCTGAGGTGTTGAATGAATGGTTAAAGCATGGTAAAACAAAGATAGAGGTCAGCGTATGGCAAAGAAAAAAACCCTTTCGGAGCGTATTGGGGATAGAGCAGAAAGCGGCGAGAAATCCTCCAAAGGAGCCCTAAATAGGGCTGCTTTTCTTTCTTTACGGGAGGAAATCAAAGGTGCCCACAGAGATGGCTGGGCTGTTAAAAAAATCTGGGAAACTCTTGACGCTGAAAAAAAGATATCTTTTAGCTATCAAACATTTCGGAATTATTTTAATCAGCTGATAGTGGATGAATCAAACGCCAGAGTAGATACTACGACTACTGAGACGAAATCGGACATAAAAAAGACGCCAATGAAAAAGGCGTCCATAAAGCCAAGCACTCCAGCTGGGTTTACTTTTAATAATCATGAAAATAAAGAGGACTTAATCTAATGGCAAAGGTACACATTTTACTACAAGGGAAAGGGGGAGTTGGAAAATCTATGGTCGCGGCATGGATTGCCCAAGAACTTACTGAAAAAGGTGCCGCGCCTTTTTGTATTGATACAGACCCAGTTAATTCAACTTTTTACGGTTACAAATCCCTAAACGTAGCACGTCTTGAGCTAATGGAAGACAATGATATAAACCCAAGAGCTTTCGATACAATGATCGAAATGATCGTAAAAGCGGAAGGAGACGTTGTCATCGATAACGGAGCAGCGTCCTTTGTGCCACTAGCACACTTTATTATTAGCAATAATATCCCGGATTTACTAAAACAATACGGGCACGAACTTATCATCCACACGGTCATTACCGGAGGACAGGCTCTTCTTGATACCGTTTCTGGATTTTCACAACTGGCTCAACAGCTTCCTGTCGACACTCCTTTTATCGTCTGGTTAAACCCGTTTTGGGGGCCAATAGAAGACGGAGGGAAAAGCTTTCAGGATATGAAAGCTTACAAAACAAACAAGGATCGTATCACTGCTATCGTTCAAATCCCAAAACTCAAAAAAGAGACAGCGGGCCGAGATCTAAGTGAAATGCTACAGGCACGAATGACCTTTAAAGAGGCCATTTCATCACCAGACAGCTCTGTGATGACAAAACATCGCCTTGAAATCCTTAAAGGCAACCTCTCATTTGAAATGGAAAACGCGGTGATATTTTGAGCGACCAGCACCTAGATGAACTACTGGCAATGATAGCCCTGCAAAACGGCATTATTGTCGACAAAGAAGACCCTATAATGATCATGTATACGGTCAATAAAAAACTAATGCAAGACAGCGCAGCTTCCCAGCAGCTCCAGCTCCAGCAGTTCGGTGAAGAGCTGGAAGATTTAATTCATCGCTTTGGTCTTGAATCAAAAGACAAGGCAAATCAAATATTAAACGCAGCTTTAGACGCTAGTAAAGAATCGATGGAGAATGAGCTATCTGAAGGTACTCAATCAGCAATGACCGATATCAGCAAGGAGATCAACTCAATTATAAATCGAGCATCAGCACAATCCAAAGGCTCGATGAAAGTAGCAACACTAAATATTATTGCATCGATCATAACCATGCTTTCAGCAGGCGTGGTCCTAGGTCTGGTTGTAGGTGCTTTTAACAGATAAATCACACTCTGAGTGAGCGATAAAAGTTTAGCAGCTAAACATTTATCGTTTCACCCCTCTACTTTGCACTCCTTTTTGACTAAGCAATCCAATAACCTCCTTCTCTGCGGCAAGCACCAATTGAGATATTTTTGGCGGTAAATCCTGTTTTTTTGCATAATTGATAACAAGAGACATTGATTTAGCATCCTGAGGCAATGAGTCTAGGCCGTTTTTTGCTCTTGCTAAAATAACTTTAGGCAATAAAAAAGAAGCATCGCTCGCAACTATATCTAACAGCTCTTTAGATTTATCAAAGTCCAATGGCTTAACATTTTCCTCTACTGGTGCCTCCTTATAGTTTGATGAAATATCCGTCACTACCCCCCCCTTTTTGTTCTTAACTTGCTTTTCAATAACATCAACAACGGGCTTTGATTCGAAAATCTTTTCCAGCACATCTACCGATGAATCGCCCGTAGGTACAAACATTCTTTCTCGCCAATTTATACGTTCCGAGTAAGCACCCTGGGCCTTTAATACATTCATCTCCGAGCCTGTAAATTCTGCCCCTTTTGGGGATAACTCGATCCTATTTTCAAAATTAACTTTTGATGTAGACACCGTCCAGCCGTTAGATAATATAGCTTTATCTCCTTTATTAATCGCATCTACAACCTGAGACACACTCAACTTTACTGAGGCCACACCCAGGTTTTTAAGGGTTTCCCTCGCATCTTTTGGAGCCAACATTCGCCCAAGCAGCTGCTCGCCTTCTTCAGTTTGCAATCGTTTAATGGTCTCCTTACCCGCCACTCTATCCCAAACCGGCAATATAGCGCCCACAAGCATCCGCTCTATTTTTGTTTCGCTTTGAGGTGCCTCAGCAGATTGTTTTAACCACAACACCTTTGCCTCTGCTTCCGATATTTTTTTTGCCAAAGGAATAACCTTAAGCCTTCCTTTTACGTGCTTCTCTTCGTACCCTTCTGCTATCGCGCCCGCCTTATCTGTATATTTAGCACGGTCACCCCGTATTAAATGTATTTTTGCACGCTGAATCATCTTATCCTGAGATAGTCTACTACCCATATCTTCCATATAAAATACAGACCCCTCCGTTTCCCCCTCCTTCTTTTCGGCAACATACCAGCCGCTCACAGTATCCTTTGGACTATCATTCCCTTCTGATTTTCCTTGTATTATTTCCCATGGCGTATATTTAATTGAGTTTGTAACCTCAAGCTCTACATAGCGTGTTTTTGCTCCGTTGAGTTTATCCTCGTAGACCACATCATCTTTTATTTTGACAATCTTGTCGGCCTTTAGCGTCTCCATCCCAACATCATACGTGCCTTGCTGCTGCGCATATTCAACTGCCTCTATAAGCCTTTTTTCAAACTCCTCAAAAACGCCATTTTGAAGGTCAAAACTTAAGGAAAGAAGTCGGTTAAGAAACTGAGGAATACCAGGCACCTTTTCTTCAGAATAATTACCATATTCATCAATTATATTTAAACCCATCTTTTTGGTAACTTCACCAAAATCTAAGCCTGTTTTGTCCTCGCGTAAATCCTTGAAAAAATTAGCCAAGCCAATAACTGCGTATTCACTTTCCAGATTATCAGAAGCTGAGAATATACCTTGATTTCCTGTATCTCGTTGACCTTTTGTTAGTGCGCCCAATTGCGCTAATTTTCTGGCAATGCTTGAGATGAAACGCTTTTCTGAAGCCAGATCGGTTGCAGGTAATACATAGTGGGGGGCACTTGCTTGATTAGTGCGGTGAGAACGCCCAAGCCCTTGCACTGCGGCAAAAGCCTGCCAGCCAGGCTGGAGCATATAATGTATTCTCTTTCTCTGATTTTTTGCGTCCAAATCTGCATGGAAACTATAACCCGTACCACCGGCCCCAGAAAAAATGAGAATGTCTTTTTTATCATTTTGGAAATCTAACGCATCTGCCTTGGCTGCACCCTTGCCTCGCTTTTCCTCTTTAACTTTGATAAAACCATCGGCATCCCGTTCCTGTACGTATCGAGTAGACCTTCCTGTGACCTCGGCAACTTTGTCTGTACCAAACCTGTTGATTATTGCATCGAGAGGGTTTTCTGGTACCCGTATATTTTCCAATGTCTCTAATAGTTGATCGCGCATAGCTATTGCGTCTTGATCAAAAACTGTAGCCCCTTCTGAGTCTCGGACAACAACAGCAGTTACATTCCCATCAGCCCCCATTACATCTTCATATGCTACAACGGGGAAACCATTACGAACGTAATCAATGAGCATTTGCCTTGGTGTAAAATCCAAGCTCTCCAACGATTTGCCATCTTTAGCCGCATCGGCTATCAGTCGCTTTTGAGCAGCTTCATTTGTGTTTACCAGCTGTACAACCACTGCATTACCGGCTTCCAGCTGCCTTTCAATATCATCAATGACAGATGGCGTTTTCATCGCTGTTATTATTTGATTAAAAAACCGCTGATGTGCGCCCCAAAATTGCGAGTATGCAGCACTTTTCCCGCTACTGTTTTTTTCTCCTCCTGTGATTTTTAAAGATGCTTGGACATTATCTAAAACAATACTCCACGCACCTGCGAGTTCATCGTAAATATCTTTCTGTAGGTCGGTCAGGTTATGTTCAAGCCGCTCGTAACTAACGCCTTCATATGACAATGACCTAGCTAGGTAGACGCCCATAGCTTTCATGTCTCGCGCAATTAGCTCCATCGAAGCAATCCCGCCTCGGGACACTGAGTCTATAAAGGCTTTATTGTCTGCAAAAGGTGTCCCCTCACCCCAAAGCCCAAGTCGATCAGCGTAGCTTAAATTCGAGATCTCCGTTGCACCAGTTGCTGAGACATAAACGATCCTAGCTTTAGGCAGAGCTTTTTGCAGCTCGATACCTGCCAAGGCCTGAGCCGATGCCTTTTTCTCACCACGCTCTCCTTTGGTAGTAACTGCGTTACCCATGGAGTGACTTTCGTCAAAAGCTATGACCCCGTCAAAATCTGGCCCTAACCAGTCTTTAATCTGTTGAGCCCTAGTCTTTCCGCCTTCCTGGCCTAAATCAGTAGACTGCTTCTTTTGCCCACTTCTTAACGTGGCATAGGTTGTAAATAAAACACCGTCCTTTTGTGCTATCTCATCCGCCGCCTTTGTTTTTCCTTGGAAAAATATTTTATCCGGATTGCCCCCTACTCCGGAAAAGTCTCTTTTTGCATCGACCAGCAAGCCCTCATTAAAGGACACCCATACCGATTTTGTCCTTCCCTGTAATAAGTTATCAAGGATAACCCCTGATATTTCACGACCTTTGCCGACGCCGGTTCCATCACCGACAAAAAACCCTTTTCGATCTCCGTTTGGTAATATTTCAGAATGCGCTTGACCGGCATAAACTACCGTTTCTAACTGCGCTATAGACAGCTTCCCCTCATTTATAGTGTCTGAGGGAAGGGTTGGTGAGTAGGTGGGAGTCGGAGGATCTACAGCCGCCATTGCGGCTGACTGTACTAACAATCCAGGATGCGGCTTAGATCCATTTATAGTTAATTTTTGAGGTGAATAATTTGCAAAAATGGAGTCCGTGAACTCCGACTGCTTGGAAATCTCCTCCCCTGTGATTACTACTCTATCGGCGTCGCTGCTGTCAGTCCCGCGATTATCTCCTCGAACAGCTCCGCTGCCCCCTCTTTTAGAGCTGGCGTCAACTCCAATTCCATCGGCACTCCTGGCTCGCTCTCCGTCATTAACGACATGGCTATGTCTGGCGTCGCCGACAGTTTTGCTATCAACAACTCGGGCTCCTGCTGCTGCGTCTCGATCAGTCCTCTCTCCAGAGCTTCTCGTATTAATGTTAGCCCAGCTAGATCCTCGTTCGGATTGAAGGCTATTTTGTTCGCTTCCAAGATTTGAAGACACTGCTGATTGAGCTGATGTTTGTTGTATTGACTTAATTGCTTTCCGATCATTCTTTATTCCCTCAAGTAGTTTGGGTAATTCAGCGACACTATCCACAGTCGCTGTAAGTACAGGAGCAACTGTCGGCCCTGTTTTATCGATCACTATTATCTGATTATCAAAAGTAGTACCGTATTTTCTGTATTCATTACCCGATATATCGATGTTTGCTCTAACGTTGTATTGCGTTTTTATCTCATCCCACCACTTCTTAAATCCAGGTGAGTTTTCGGACATACCGTTACCTACAATCCCAACCAAACGGCCACCATTTTCAAGCCGTTTTAGTGACTGCTCAATGTGCCTTGCTCCGTTAGCCGTCTTTCTCTGGCCTTGAACACGACCAGCTGTAGAGGAAAAAGGAGGGTTAGTTACGATAACTGACGGCTTAAACTCCTTAGGTAAGGCGTTGTTGTACTGCTCTGCATTTTCGTTATACACCTTTTCGCCTGGAAATAACTCTCTCAAAAGTTCAACTCTGCGCTCTGAAAGTTCGTTTAAAACAACCTCCGCGCCAGCTAGTTTTGACCATAAAGCTAGATCGCCAGTACCCGCCGATGGCTCCCCCATCACATCATCACTAGTTACGTTTGCCACCCAATTTGCCGCAAAAGATAGGGCAGGGGGCGTGCTGAATTGCTGAAACTCATCCATCTCGGAGTCTCTCCGAGTCTGGGTTGGCAACTTTTGTATTCTTTGGGTGAGATCAGTAATCTTTTCAGCGGCCGTGGCAGCATCAATACTTCCAAAATCTACCGACTCACTCTCACTCGAAAGCAAATGAATGCTAAAGGCCACTTCTAAAGCGTCATACGCATCTTTAGAAGAATATTTACCCTCCGCAGATGTGCCCCCAAACGCTAGATTAGCCTCGGAAGTTAACTGACGGCTAGTTACTTCACCCGTATCATTCAAGCGCCTTGCTAAACTATGAGCTAAAACAAAACGCTTCGATTCTGTGCTCTCTGCCGCATTTTTACTCTCTTCCGCCTCTCTAACTAGCCGGTTATAAATCACCCTCTCTACATCAGCTATACCATTTAAACCCGTAATAACCTCAACTTTAGGGTCAACAACAGGATCTATAACTTTTTCCCTTGGCGTCTTTTTGTTCCCTTTTTTCTTAACCGCTTTCTTATCTGGCGGTAGATCTGGCCCTCCGAACAAAAACGTTTGCTGTTCAAGCTGCTTAAACCTAGCTGGGTCCGCATTTCTTACCCTCTCTTCATCAGATACAGATATTAAAGGAGAGGGAACCAGCCAATCGTCAAAAAAGTCCATCTGTGTTGATTTAACGCTTACTTTCGTTTTCATTCTGGCCCTTTAATTAGGTTACATGGTGAATTCAAGTTCCAAGTGCAACAGTCTTGGTTTTAAACAAGACCTCGTAAGGTGTTCTGAAATTTAAACATTTTCGTGGTCGATGATTTAGTTTCTCAACCGCCTGACGAATAGTATCATCTCC
>Ga0209495_1000137_pt1 | contig 57339 bp, 43 predicted proteins | sample EN1Hudsemesocosm_FD_184629 | JGI IMG/M metagenome (GOLD analysis project Ga0209495, IMG submission 184629) | Methane-oxidizing microbial communities from mesocosms in the Hudson Canyon - EN1E Hudson Canyon (SPAdes) (version 2) | ecosystem: Environmental > Aquatic > Marine > Cold seeps | place...
TATTCGTTTCAGATGAAAGTTTCTTTGCATTATCTACTAAGTCTTTTTCGTAAAGTGATTTCCCAACGCAGTGGCCGTCTGCAGCTAGAAATGTATTTGCAATACCGCCACCAACTATAAGCTGATCGGCTATTTTGGATAATGACTCAAGAACCGTTAACTTAGTAGAGACTTTTGAACCACCCACAATCGCTACTAAAGGCCGCTTAGGGTTTTCAAGCGCACTTGCCAAGGCCTCAAGCTCAGCTGTCAACAAAGGGCCAGCACATGCAATCGGAGCAAACTTTCCAACGCCATGAGTAGAGGCTTGGGCTCTATGCGCTGTACCAAAAGCGTCCATAACATAGATATCACACAACTCTGCATAGGCTTTCGACAATGACGCATCATCTTTTTTCTCGCCTACATTAAAGCGAACATTTTCAAACATGACGACATCGCCATCATTTAAATCAACACCACTTTTCCATTCAGCCAAGACTTCAACAGGCTGACCCAACAATCCTGAAAGATGTGTTGCGACGGGTCGAAGCGAGAACTCTTCAGCAAACTCACCTTCAGTTGGACGACCAAGATGAGACATGATCATGACTTTTGCACCTGCTTTAACCGCATGCTGAATAGTCGGCAGAGAAGCCCTTATTCGTGCATCGCTTGTCACTTGGCCATTATTAATGGGTACATTTAAATCTTCTCGAATCAGCACTCGCTTCCCTCGTAGATCCAAGTCAGTCATTTTTACTATGCTCATTAAGATTCCTTATACTCACAAATAATTTGTAAAAAAACACTTTAAAATTCAGTTTAAAAAAACTAATACTTATCGCAGTGAATACCAGTATTTTGCGACGTCTAACATCCGGTTTGCAAATGCCCACTCATTATCAAACCACGTCAGTACTTTTATTAATTTATGCCCACTTACACAAGTTTGACTACCATCAACAATGCCTGAATGGACATCATGATTAAAATCACTCGAAGCTAAAGGCTCTTCTGTGTATGCAAGTACGCCGTGAAAATCTGACTGGGCTGCTTCCTTTAATATTTGATTAACACTTTCAATTGTTGCTGATTTTTCAACATATACAGTTAAGTCTATGGCAGAAACATTAATAGTCGGAACCCGCATTGCAACAGCTGATAATCGCCCTGTCATCTCAGGTAATAAACGCTCAACTCCTTTTGCCAACGCGGTATTCACCGGCACCATATTCTGCATCGCACTGCGTGTCCGACGCAGATCCTGATGATGATAAGCATCAATTGTTGGCTGATCATTCATAGCAGAATGTATGGTTGTTAAAGTACCTTGCTGTATGTTGAAAGCTTCATGCAGGGACTTAATCACTGGCGTTATAGCATTAGTGGTACAAGAGGCATTGGAGACAACAGTATCTTGAGCAGTTAACATCTCATGATTAACGCCATAAACAATCGTTTTATCAACATTTAAGTCTGCTGGCTGAGAAAATAAAACTTGCTTTGCGCCAGATAAAATATGCTTCTCTGCATCAATACGCGCACCATAAGCGCCTGTACACTCCATCACCAGATCAATATCTTCATTTCTCCAGGGTAATTCCTCTAAAGACTCACATCTAAAAATTGAAATTTCATCATCTAAAATATGAAGCTTGTTTCTGCTGGTATCTTTAATATTAACTGGATAAGGAAAACGACCATGTGTCGTATCATAACGCGTTAGATATGCAATAGTTTCAATATCAGAGAGTTCATTGATTGCAACTATCTCAAGTTGCTCTCGAAACTGATACTCATATAAAGCACGCAAAATAGATTGCCCTATTCTGCCATAGCCATTAATGGCAATACGACAAGTCATAGAGTGTAATTCAATCTAAATTGCATATTGAAACATCGCGTAAGAAATATTTTAATCAAGCTTATAAAAGCTCTTCAGAAACACTTACAACGTTATCAACAGTAAAGCCAAACTCTTCAAATAGTAGATTTGCAGGAGCAGATTCACCAAAAGTATTCATACCCACAATGCGACCATCTATGCCAACATACTTATACCAATAGTCAGCAATGGCAGCTTCTATTGCAACTCGGGCTGTTACCTCAAGCGGTAAAACAGACTGTCGGTACTCAGCGCTTTGCCGATCGAATACATCTGTTGAAGGCATTGAGACAATTCGAATCTTATGGCCTTTCTCAGATAATTTATCAGCAGCTTTTTGCGCTAAACCAATTTCCGATCCGGTAGCAATCAAAATCAAATCTGGTGTGCCTTCACAGTCTTTCAGGATATAACCACCCTTTGCTATGTTAGCAACTTTCTCGTCATTTCGGTCTTGATGAGGTAAATTTTGGCGTGAAAATATTAAAGATGATGGCCCATCATCACGCTCTAGTGAAAATTTCCATGCAACCGCTGATTCAACTGTGTCGCATGGTCTCCATACGTCCATATTAGGTGTTAGACGTAAGCTAGCAATTTGTTCAATAGGCTGATGGGTCGGCCCGTCTTCACCTAAACCAATTGAATCATGCGTAAACACATAAATAGCACGTTGCTTCATCAACGCTGACATACGTACCGCGTTACGCGCATACTCCATAAAAATTAAAAAAGTAGCGCCATAAGGAATAAACCCGCCATGTAGTGCAACACCATTCATGATTGCAGCCATACCAAACTCACGCACACCATAGTAAACATAGTTACCACTTGCATCGTCCGCAGAAACTCCCTTGCAACCTTTCCAAAGTGTCAAGTTGGAAGCAGCTAAATCAGCAGAACCACCAAGCAATTCAGGCAGCAAAGGGCCAAAAGTATTTAATGTATTTTGCGATGCTTTACGGCTCGCTATCGTTGCTTCATCACTTTGACATTCAGCAATATATTTGTCTGCTTGTTCAGCAAAATCAGTCGGTAAATCACCAGCTAAGCGACGCTTTAACTCGGATGCCAGTTCAGGGTAAGCTTGTTGGTAAGCGTTAAAGTCAGAGTTCCACTGACTCTCAAGCTGAGCGCCTTTTTCTTTTGCATTCCAGTTCTGATAAATTTCAGAAGGGACTTCAAATGGGCCGTGCGTCCAACCTAGTTTTTCTCTTGTTGCAATGATCTCTTCATCACCCAAAGGTGCACCATGACAATCTTCTTTACCTTCTTTATTAGGTGAACCAAAGCCAATCACGGTCTTACAACATATAAGTGTTGGTTGCGTCGTATTTGCTTTCGCAGCTTCAACTGCATTAACTAACGCTTCTGAATCATGCCCATTTACATTTGGAATGACCTGCCAGCCATAAGACTCAAACCTTTTTGGTGTATCGTCTGTAAACCAGCCTTCAACTTCTCCATCTATGGAAATACCATTATCATCATAAAAAACGACAAGTTTACCAAGACCAAGGGTACCCGCTAAAGAACACACTTCATGAGAGATACCTTCCATTAAGCAGCCATCACCAGTAAAGGCGTAAGTACGATGATCTACTATATTATGACCGTCACGATTGAATTGAGCGGCTAAAGTTTTTTCTGCTAAAGCCATACCAATCGCATTGGCAATACCTTGACCCAAAGGACCGGTAGTCGTTTCAATACCAGGCGCATAACCAAGCTCTGGATGCCCAGGTGTTTTGGAGTGAAGTTGACGGAAGTTTTTAAGGTCATCAATACTAAGATCATAACCTGTCAAATGAAGAAGTGAATAAATAAGCATCGAACCATGACCATTTGATAATACAAATCGGTCGCGATTTTCCCAATTAGGGTTTGCAGGGTTGTGCTGTAAGTAACCGTTCCATAAGACTTCGGCTATATCGGCCATACCCATAGGTGCGCCAGGGTGTCCAGATTTAGCTTTTTGCACAGCATCCATACTGAGTGCACGGATGGCATTAGCAAGTTCACGACGAGACGGCATTCAATTTCTCCCAAAGAAGGTCTAAAAAAAGTGCTGTATTTTCCCCTATATCGACGCTTGGAGCAAATTAAAAAACAAACTATAGGATATTGAATTACCAAAGCTGTTCAAGCCGCTTGATTCAAGTAAAAAAACTCCAAGCAATAACTCTGCTCACTTTGACACCCTGTCTCATATTTATGACTTCGATTTTCTTCGCACCAACACCATTTAGCTGCTTTTTAATAATGGCGACATTATCTTTTTTCGAAACAAGAGAGCTAAACCAAGTCACTTGATTAGAGTATAAAACACTCTCAGTAACTATCGATTTCAAAAACTGAATTTCCCCGCCCTCACACCAAAGCTCAGCTTTTTGACCACCAAAATTTCGTTCTGCAACCTTATTAAAACGACCACTACGTTTATTTGTATTTATTCTTAAATTTTTCTGTTTTCGTTGATTACTAATGAGAGCTTCATCCATTGAGGCGTAGAATGGTGGATTACACATTGTCAAATCATAAAAGTCGTTATCACCAATAACGCCCTTAAATATTGAGCCTGACTCTTTCTGCTGCACTAGTTTGATGTGTTTTTTTAAACAGGAATTGCTTTGAACTATATTTTGAGCACATTTAATTGAAATAGTATCGACATCGGTACCAACAAACTGCCAACCATAAGCTTGTGAGCCAATAATAGGATAAATACAGTTTGCACCACATCCTATATCCAACACCTTAACCTGTTTTCCAACGGGTATTATTCCTTCATTAGATTTGGCCAGGAGATCGGCCAAATAATGAATATAATCAGCTCTTCCCGGAATAGGTGGACATAAATAACCTGGAGGAATTCGCCACAACTTCACCTTGTAATAAAATGCCAATAAAGCCTGATTGAGCGCAATTACAGCATTGTGGTCACTAAAATTTATCGTTTTGTCACCATTAACTTTTTCAGTAACAAAAGGTTTTAATTCAGGGGTATGCTGACACAGCAAAACCAGATCGTAGCGGCCATGATGAAGATTTCGTGGATGAAGGCTTGACTCAGATACTGATGTTTTTTTTGAACGGGTCATATAATTACTCTATGAAAGTTCATATCAGTTTATCGAACAAGCCTCATGCCGTCATAATAATCTTAGTTTTTTAAAGCCTTAATATTTACAGTAAAGCTTTTTAATTTTTTTCTCATACATCTTTTCACTGTTTGGAATAATCAACTTAAACTGACGAGCAACAATTTCACGATGCACAATGTAATCACACCATGTAGATTTGTCGTCTGGCATCCAAGCACTAGCTGACCTTCCATTACGATCTCTCTTTTGAGTGGTTGATACAGGAATAAGATTCATTGGTGAATATGCAAAGGCCATACGCTGAGGTCTGGTCCAAAAAGCTCCACCATAATGATGCGCTTCTTTCAAACTAATTCTCTGATCGACCGCAATTGTCTTCATGCCGTCTATCATTTTGCCAGTATAAGTATCTTTCCATTTACCATTGGATATTAATTTACAGGATTTTTTTTTGAATAAACTAACTTCAACTTGACTCGTTTTTGAAAGCATCTCGGTATAAGCTTGTTGACATGACCATTTATCACCACGCCTAGGAAGCCACTCTCTTATTTCAAATGGCCGAATACGCGCCGAAGCGGCACCCTTTCCTCTATGTAAACTAAAACAAGGCTCAGAATAACAGCGATATTCCCCATTTTCATAATACCCACCAATGAAATCGAGGTTTTCAGGAGGGGTCTGAGCGAATACCAACCCGGCAGAAAAAAACAAGAAACAACAAATAATACCTGTAATGTATTTTGACTTAATGATTAACTTGGACCCCATAATATTTGAACTACTTTCCATATTGATTAGATATAAATAGCCAGCAAACTATATCTATTTGGACTATCAAAATTTTAAGTTATACAAGAAGAGTAAAACGACCTGTAATTTTCGCCAAAGATATACTTTTACAGCAGACTTGTTAAGGTTTTTTGCTTTTAGGTGTGACCTACGTTTCGCTTAATGCGGTCCGAGCTGTAAAAATAAGAGATTCGATCGAATCTGACTATTCTTCACATGCAATGTATTAGATAATTAACAATCAGTAACAGTTATTAGCTATCAAAGCAGAGCACGGACCGCATAATTTATGATCTTAAAAATATCCACCTTCCTACTATTATTAACAATCAATTCTGCCGCATTCAGTATGGAGCTTGATAAAAAAGTAGCTTGTACTTGGGATCCGGTTGGTAAAAACGGACCCGTTATCTCTTTTTTTTCTGAGCTTATTCCTAAGGCCATGTCTTGGGGACTTGATCTAAAATTTGTACCTTATGAAGATGAAAATGCGGCAGCAGAAGGTTTAGCATCAGGTAAGTGTGACATAGCGATTGTAACCGCCATTTTATCACGTGATTTTGTTCCTTTTGCGGGCACGCTTGATGCGATCGGTGGAATTACATCCGAGAAAAAATTAAAAGAAGCACTTGCTGCTATATCTTCACCAAAAGCAAATTCTATTATGTCTCATGATGGTTATGAAATGGTTGCTTCATTGCCTGTCGGCTCGATGTTTGCTTTCGTAAATGATCGAAAAATTAGTGGCATCGACAAGTTTAAAGGCAAAAGAATCGCGATATTAAATGATGATATACAAACCAAAACCTTTGCTGAATTGTCCGGGGCACACCCTATATCCACGACATTGTCTAACTTTCACCATTATTTTAATGATGGCACTGTGGATATCGTGTTAATGCCTGCGCTTGCTTATAATACTTTTGAATTATATCGAGGTCTGGGCGACCGGGGAGGAATTCTAGATATCAGGCTGTTCTACGGAATGATTCAGGCTATTTCCAGAAAATCTGCTTTCCCTGATGATTTTGGTACCAAGATGAGGAGGTATATTGTTGGTCGCCTGAGTAATATCATTCATTTGATAAAAGAAGCGGAAAGCACAATTCCTCATAAATACTGGATTAAAACAAGCCAAGAAACAAAAGAGGAATTAGAGTATTTTTATAAAGATATTCGTCTGACGTTAAAGGCTAAAAATAAGTTTAGTCCCAAAGCACTCTCGATGCTTTGGAAAATTCGTTGCCACTCATCACCCCAACGAGAAGAATGTGTCATGCCCAAATAACTCTTTTTTGTTATTTCAACGCAAGCCTGCTTTTTATAGTGCAGGCGACATTAACCAACAGCAAAGAAACCATACCAGCTAGAACACCAACGATCAGATTAAGTAATATACCAACAATAGATGGATAGCTTTGCGTTTGAGTAATAATTTCAAGTTGATGGTGCAAAGGACCCACACCATGAGAAATAATCCCACCCCCCACCAGAAACATTGCTGCAGTACCTACTACAGATAAGCTTTTCATTAAGAGCGGGCAAAAGGCCAAAATCGCACGCCCAAAGACTGATTTTAATCTAGAAAAAAAGCTTAAATGCTCATCACCCGAAATTAAATACAGCCCCATATCATCTAACTTAACTATAAATGCAACAGCGCCATAAACACCAACAGTCATAACTAATGCAATTAAACTAACGACAAGTGCTTGAGTTGACAATGGCTCTAGCGCTACAGTTCCAAGAGCAATAACGATAATCTCTGCTGATAAAACAAAATCAGTCCTGATAGCCCCTCTAATTTTTGTTTTCTCATATTCAACTAAGTCTTCGCTTGATTTAACTAATGCAGCATGCAATTCATTCTTATGCTCTGTATTTTGTTTTTTATGAGTAAAGCTATGCCAGAGTTTTTCGACACCTTCAAAACATAAATACAAACCACCAAGAATAAGTAAGGGAGTGATGAGTGAAGGTGCAAGTGCACTGATTACCAGTGCTAGAGGTACTAAAATTAACTTATTTACAAAAGAGCCTTTTGCCACCATCCATACAACAGGCAACTCTCTATCAGCCTTCACTCCACTAACTTGCTGAGCATTCAATGCCAAATCATCACCAAGCACCCCTGCTGTTTTCTTAGCGGCAACTTTACTCATTACGGCGACATCATCAAGAATAGTCGCTACATCGTCCAATAATGCTAATAAACTACCGCCCGCCATTTCAAACCCTTTTAATTTCAAAATTTGTACTAATAGTGATTTATTAATAATGAATGAAAGTCATAATACCTTCTTGTATTAGATCCTTCAAAGGACATAAAATTTGATCACTTTAATCTTGATATTAGAAATATATCTAAGCTTTAACAAATGAATGTATGGTTTCCTATTTTTTAGTAACCACCACTATTATTAGTTATAAGATAGATTTATCATCTTTAAATGTCTGTATAGCCACACATTAGAATCATATACCGGAGCATATAATTGTATTCACTTGAATGGTTCATTCCTGATCTCAGTCAGACAAAATGGCTAATCCACGGCCTCATTTTTCTCGCGAATATCAGCCTGCTTTTGTTCGCACAACCTATTCTAAAACTCATTGAAGGCGAACGAGATAGCCCAACCAAGCTGAAAATTTTTCGTACACTAAATATATTGGTTCTTGCTCTTCACGCTATAGACATTGGTTTACTTCGAATCAGTAACAGTTATGAAAACTACTTCATTAATGTCGGCCTTAGCTTAATGGCTGTTTATGCAGGCTTATTCAGCTACAGCATATGCAGCTTCTTCTCCAGAAAGAAGTTTGGCACCGAAAAACTACTTGATAAGAATAAAGTCTTTCTTGACAGTTACAGCAGTCGTTTAGTCGATATTATTCTATTATTTATCATCGCAATCACAACGATCTATGCGCTCATTAAGATTTGGGGCGCTGACAGCATGTTAGAAACAACCGGAATCTTTGGGATTGTTGCGGCATTTCTTGCCTTCACCAGTAGTATTTGGGCTCCCGACATTATTAGTGGCCTAATCATTCTAAATACTGAAATTCTTGAGGATGGCGATGTCGTTGTCGTTGATGGTCACCCAGATGAATACATTATTAGCAAAGTAACTTTGATCTATATCATCCTTTATGATGTCCGCAATAACCACCGAACACTAATAAGAAACAATCAATTTATCCGTAATAAAATTGACAACCTTAGTCGAATTGCAAGTACAGACGGCGTTAGACAAAACCTTGTTTATAACATCGGATACCCAAAGATTCAGGGAGGTACGCCTGAAGAAAGAAGTAAACAACTCAAGTCATTCAAAAACCGTATAGATCGACTTTTTAATCTTGCTTATGAAGACTGTAACGGTCAACCAGACATCAAAATAAACCAAGGTCGGCCGTTTGAATGGGCATTGACTAATACCGGAGATTTCTCTCTGGAATATACTTTGTGGATTTATTTAGAACGAATTCCCAATACAAAAATTACAGCAACTATCAGAAAACATTTGATGGGAACAATTTATAAAGTTAACGAAGCAGTCTATACCGCATCAATACTTGAAGAAATTGACTTATCAACACCTACTCTGAATAAAATTTCACACTTAGGTTGAAGGGTTCCTTTAGTAAGCAACCCTAGAAGTCGTTACTACCATGCCAATATACTTACGATAAACATGCCTAGCAAACCAATTAAAACTAAAACAAATGCTGCGCTTCTAGCCAACTGAACATTGGCATAATAGAACACCATATGGAGTAATCGACCTACCAAAAAGACTAATGCAAAGTTAAACAGCCATTCAGCATCTGCCGCTGAAAAAATACCAAAAAGTGAAAATATAACAAAAACTGCAATGCTTTCATTTGTATTTGAGTGGGTTCGGGCAGTTCTAAAAAGAAGACTGTTATGATCAGGTTTGATTGGGTAACCTGGCGTATGTTTGAGTTTCAAAGCACAAAGATCAGCAATAATTAACTGAAAAAGACTAATGATACCAACAATACCGAATATAAAAATAATATTTTTATATGGTGCAAGCAATTCCATTTACACATCTCCTATTCATTTAAAGTCATTAAACCCCTACACTTTATCACCAAAATGGGATAGATATTCTAAGCCAATAAGCAACACACTATTCAATAGATGAGTTAATCAACACATAACCTTCGCTAATTAAGTCTTATATTTATATTTTTCAAAGTGAACCACCTCAAATTAGAATCGTTTAAATGTTTATTTATTAATTAGGTTGATTCATCAATGAATGCAATTCATGCTGTTTAATAAACAAACCAACTAAGATTAAACATGAAACAACTATTTATCAGAATGACTATCAGCATACTTTGCTGTCTTTTATCTTCAATTTCACTAGGATCTACTCCTAGTGATATAAACAAAAATAACACTATATCTTCTGACATTATTCAAGTAAAAATTGATAACATCGTCATTGATACAGACAACCTTGTCAGTGCCTCTAGCTCTCTATCCACAGCTATTTTAGATGTGTCAGATGCCATAAAAAACACTTCTGATAAAAACATTAATTTGAGTGTAAAAGAGCGCCAAATATTAGTTAATGCTGCCGAGAACATTTCAATTGCAAGTAAAGCACTTTCAAAACTCGCAACCGAATTACCGAAAACAACGGATAAAATAAGCAATAGTCTTCCAGAAATTATTAAAGAAGCCCAAGAACCTATTGCTAATATCTCTAATAGCATTCAATCATTGGGTGGTAGCGTCATCACTATTGCAGATGCCTTACCAGACGCACTAGAGAACACGAAAAAAATTGTAGACCAAGCTACAAATTCAATTCTATTTAAAATGTATATTTTTATAGGTATTTTCTTTTTGTTATTGGTTATTACAATAGGTGCAATTATTTTTTATATGCACCGTAAGTTAGTATCACCCGTGGTCACTAAGCTTAATGAGTTTTCTAGTTTGCCTAATCAACTGACTGAAATGGCCACTCATATGAAAGTTACTTCTGAAAACCTACTCGTCATTCAAAAAAACACACTTGATACTGAAAAAATCAGGGCTAACCCCCTGCTCTGATCAACCCACCTAAGCCTGCTTGTACCAGCTCTGATTCAAGTATTTCTCGGATACACGCTTCATTTTCAAGCGCCATCGCTTTGCTTAGCAATGACACTGAGCGCTGATGGCTAATAGTCCTGACAACCCATTTTATTTTAGGTAAATTAAATGCGCTCATACTTAGGGTATCGATCCCCATACCTAATAACAAAATAACGGCCGCTGGATCTGAAGCCATTTCACCACATAAAGAAACTTTCAAACGATACTGATGCGCAGTACGTACAATATGGTGAATACTATGAATAACGGCTGGATTTAAAAAGTTATATAGCGAAGACACCTTTGGGTTATTACGGTCTACTGCCAACAGGTATTGAGTCAGATCATTTGAACCAATAGAGATAAAATCCACACGCTTTGCCAAATGTTCTAATATCACAACCGCTGAAGGAACTTCTATCATAATTCCAACAGAGGGCCGCGGAACATGAATGCCCTCTTCTTTTAACTGTAGAATTGCCTCATCCAGTAATGTACGAAAAGCATCGACTTCTTCAACTCGGCTCACCATCGGCAACATGACTTTCATGTTTTTTGTTTCAATATTCGCTTTCAGTAAGGCACGAATTTGAATTAGAAATATGCTGCTATTATCTAATGTAAAGCGAATGCCTCGCCAGCCAAGATACGGGTTTTCCTCGGTAAAACCAAAATAAGGCAAAGCCTTGTCACCACCAATATCCAGCGTTCGCATATATACTGATCTTGGAGCATATGCTTTCAATACCTTTTCATATATTTTTGTCTGCTCTTCCTCTGTAGGAAAAGTGTCATGAAGCATAAAGGGAATTTCAGAACGATAAAGCCCTATACCTTCAGCTCCACGCTCCAAACCAGGAGAGATGTCTGCTAATAACCCAGTATTAGCATACAAATTCACTCGGTAATGATCAGGTGTTTCAGCAGGCAGGTTTTTAAGTTTATCCAGCCCTTTGGTTAGCCTGTTTTCTTGAGCAATCAGACGGCGATACTCTTTTTGCATGTGATCGCCAGCATTAAATATAACTTGAGCACGGTAACCATCCATCACCGCGACCTGCTGATCTACCTTCTTAGAGGGTATATCTCCAATACCCATCACAGCAGTTATTCCTAATGCATTTGCCAGGACTGCGGTATGAGATAGTGAAGAACCTTCCATACAAACAATACCGACTAGGTTTTCAACTGAGAACTGTGCTATTTCAGTAATACTTAATGTTTTTGCAACTAATATGAAAGGCTCGTCAGGTAACTCAATTGAAGTGTCATGTGCATTTAACCTAGCATAAATTCTTGCACCTAAATGGCGAATATCTTCTGCCCTTGCTCGTAAATATGGATCCTCCAGCTGATCAAATTTTTGTGCATGTTCCTCAATAGTATGTTTAAGAGCAGATGATGCTGTTAAACCTTCTCTGATTCGTGTTTCAGTTTCACGCACGATCATGTCGTTATCCAGCATCATTAAGTAGACACCGAATAACGCATGTACATCTTTAGATACACTCGAAGCAAGCTTATCGCCACCAGATTGAATTTCTAACTTAACCGATTCGAGTGCTTCCAAAAAAGCCGCTATTTCCGTTTCTTTATCGTCACAATAATGATCTTTAATAGTAGCCAAGTCTTTAAAGGGAGCAAGAAAGTGTATTCTTCCAATCGATATACCTGTGGAACCTTTGATACCCTGAACTTTAATTTGGTTACTACCTTCATCAGAGGTTATGGCAGAGAGTTTTTCCTGATTAAGGACTGTTGATAAAGGCCCCGCTAACTGAGCAGCAATAGTAATGAGAAATGCTTCTTCTTCATCTGAGAAAAACCTAATATCGAGACTCTGAATAACAAGAACACCGATTAATTTTCTGAAACTTATGACGGGAACCCCTAAAAAACCTGCAAAGTGTTCTTCACCTGTTTCAGAAAAATATCGGTAGTTGCGGTGCTTTGAACCGTTTTCTAGATTTAACAAGCTTTGATGCTGACATATGTATCCGACTAAGCCATCGCCAGTACGCATTCTAACTTTACCGATCGCACTATCAGATAAGCCTTCAGTGGCCACCAAGACCCAGTCTTCTTGTTCTTCATCTGATAGATAGATACTGCAAACATCTGAGTGAGTGACTTCTTTCACTCGGGCTACAATTAAATGAAGTAGTTCGTCAGCAGAAGAAAGCTCGCCTGCTTCCTGAAAGATTTTTCTAAGTGCCTGTAACGGCTCCATTATTTCGTCCTTAGTTTAAAAAGTGTTTTAAACATAATATCCAAGTTACATATACTAATTTTAATCAGAAGATTTATCTGGTTTATTTCTAGGTAGATATCAAGCGAAATAAGCCACTATTATTGGGTAGTCTCTGGGTAGAGTATTGATGTGATGAAAATTGCTTAACCAATATCCGTGTTATATATTTGCCCTTTTGCTTTTAAGTATGACTTTAATACGAATCGAGCTTCATCCCTTTGAATATTATTAATCACTTTTATGCCTCGTAGCGACAAGCCTCCCACCCAATCATCCGGTTTATCCCCTTCATCAAAGCCAATTTCTCTTGCATCGCTATCGGTTGCACCAGTAATAACTCGACGAATACCTGCCCAGGGGATCGAACCCAAGCACATGGCACAAGGCTCTGTACTTGTTACTAATTCATAATCGAGCGATGAATGCCCACTTAGATCAAAAGACCCAAGCTTTCGTTGAGCTAATGTAATAGCTACGATCTCAGCGTGTAATACAGATAAACCTTGGTTTGTCACAAGGTTCACACCTAATGAAATTAGTTTGCCAGAATTAGCTTCAAAAATTGCAGCTGCAAAAGGCCCACCTGTCTGCATCTGGATATTTTTTTGGGACGCAGCAATTACAAATAACATTCGTTTCTTAATATCAGACGATTTGGTATATGTTTGGCCAAATAACTCTAGCCAAGCCGGTAACCCAACTTCAACCTTACTCGCTTGTAAGAACATGATTAGATCACCGTTTAAGCTACCAAGAATATTGAAAGTCTAATTTGATTTGTGTACACATGATAATTGCCGGTTATGTATCCGAGATAATAAAACAATCGAGAAAATTGCACCAATTAGCGCTATTGCCATATCTGACTGAGTATCCCAAATGTCACCCTGAGTTCCGAGAAATGCTTCAGCATCCGTGCCAGATGCTAATGCAACCCACCACTCTATTAACTCATAAAATGCACTGAAAGCCAGACAGATTGAAACAATAAATAAATTTAGCCAGGCTTTACTACTAACAACCTTTTTTCGTATTAGTATTTCTCTTGCTAATAAGGCCGGCACAAAGCCTTGAGCAAAATGGCCTAATTTATCGTAGTTGTTTCTTTCAAGATCAAAGATAACTTTTAGAGAATCAAATAAAGGGACCTCAGCATAAGTAAAGTGGCCACCAATCATCAAAATAACACAGTGAACTAATATGAAAAAATAGAGAATAGGTGTTAAACGAAAAGTTCTGTAGGTACAAACTAACAAAACTGCCCCTATCAAGGCAGGTAGTACCTCAAGAAACCAGGTGAATTGATCTTTTGGATTAACCCCTGACCAAATTAATACAATACCAAAGATTAGCCCCCACAGAAATTTGATAAATATACGCTCCTTATTTATTCAGTTTAGAAATTAATTGCCTTTACTGAAGCTAATGATCCTCTTCACAATACAACGTTATGGATTCAATTACTTGCTCTAGTTGATGACTAAATAGTTGCAGCACAAGACCTTCAACTTCAACATCGTTATTCGAGAGAATATCATCAATCTCTTTCGCTGTTTGAGAAAGTTCCAAGGCGCCAATGTTTGCAGATACGCCTATTAGATTGTGTGTTAAAGCTTTAGCATGTTTAATATCACTAATTTTTAGTGCTTCGAAAAGTTCCTGATCAATGTTTTTATATTTAGTAGAGAATTTTCTAATCACTTTTTCAAATAATGCGTGTTTACCATTGCAAGTATTTAGGCCTGAATTAATATCAAGCCCCTTAAAATCGGGGATATCTTTCAAATCATTAGGGTCATCAATTGACACGACCTCCCCAGAGGAGGCCTGCATAGCTCCAACCAAGAGATCATCCTGTCTAACCCCTTGTTTAGTCCTGCACAAGCGCGACAAAGCGCCAAACAACTCTTCTGGTATAATCGGCTTCGTCAGGTATTCATTCATACCGATTGCCAAACCTTCTTCACGGCTATTTGTTGTAGCACTGGCTGTTAATGCAATAATTGGAATCTTATTCCATTTATCCTGAGACCGGATCTGTCTGGCCGCTTCCACCCCGCCCATAATAGGCATTTGAATATCCATCAAAACCACATCAATTGTTTCTTGCTGTTTACTTTTTTGTTCCAACAAATCAATTGCGGCCTGCCCATTATCTACAACAAACACCTCTCCACCACAATCTGCTAATAACTCAATGACAATCTCTTGATTGATCGGATTATCTTCTGCGAGTAATACTCGTAATTGACCAACTTGTTGATATAGCGCTGAGGATAATTCACTTAATGGTGTAAAGCCTTGGCGCACAGTGATTTCGTTGACATCCTTACTATTCAAACACTCATAAAAATTTGTGAAATAAACAGGTTTCTTTAGACTGGATATTGAGTATGACGAAAGAATTTTTGGGAGCTGTACACAGTCACTTAAATAAACAAATTTAAAATTATTAACTTCATGTTTTTTGTGTTGCTGATAAAAGCTTAATATTTCTATTTCAGAAAAGCTGTCATCCATTAAAATCACGTTGACAACGTCATGACTACCATCATGAATTTCAAGTAATTCTGAACTCTGAATATTAACGCCATATGCACTCAAGGTGTTGTTAATTGCTTGTAGCGTGTCTTTATCCTTACTACAAAGTAAAACGTTACTAGCGTCATCTGGGAGATTTATTAATTGTTCAGGAGCGATGCACAGCGGCAAAATAACACTGACTTCTGTGCCTTTTCCTTCTTCGCTTATTAGCTTGAGGTTTCCCCCCATTAACTCGCTTAACTGTTTACAAATAGCTAACCCCAAACCAGTTCCACCAAACCGGCGAGTGGTAGATGCTTCTGCCTGAGTGAATGGTTCAAACATTAAATCAGCGACAGACTGCTGCATACCCGGCCCTGAATCTTTTACTTCAAACTCTAAAGTAAGTAAGTCCTGTTTTTTTTCAAGCACTCTAATTGATAAAACTACTTTACCTTTTTGAGTAAACTTGATGGCATTACTTAATAAGTTAAGTAGTACTTGATTAATGCGTACTATATCTCCGGTTAGAAATGTTGGCGTATCAGGAGCTACATCAAATATAAGCTGAATATCTTTGTCTTGGCTTTTCAGGTTTTCGAGTACAGCCAAGTATGCGAGCAGCTCATCTAAAGAGAAGTCAGCCATCTCAATATGCATTTTTCCGGCTTCTACTTTTGAAAAATCCAGGATGTCGTTAATAATTCTCAGTAAAAAATTTGCAGAGTTATGTACTTTTTCAATGTAATTTCGTTGCCTACTTGGTAGCTCACTTTGTAAACTCAAGTAGGATAGATTAATGATGGCATTCATTGGTGTACGTATTTCATGGCTCATATTTGCTAAAAAAGCACTTTTAGATTCATTGGCTCTCGCGGCTATTATAGACGAATCTTCGGCCTGCTCTTTAGCAAGCTTTAGTTCCTGAGTGCGGAGTTTAACCAGCTTACTGATTTTGGCATTAGTATTACGTATCCCTAGAGTGTAATAAATAAAACCAACCAGTAAGAACATGCAAAGTAAAACAAAACTAACTAGCACTGATATGGATGCTAGCTGGGCCACTTTTAGGCCCTGTACCATTGTTACTCTTGGAATAATAGCATGAACATCCAATACGGGTAGACCTCCAAGCCCCAGAATTTGTCCAACTATTTCCAATGAGTTCTCATCAATTTCAGTGACCCCGTTATGATCAACATGCAAATAGTTAAAATGAGAGTTCAGCTCATTTTTAGGCGTTGTGTTTCTCAATAATTTAGCCGTAAAGTCAACACGGGTTTGCCTTGCTAACTTATCTAAAAGCGTTTTTCCAAGAATGCGCCCCATTAACATTGTGCCTGCAATTGGCCCCTTCCCTCGGCTGGTCACAATCGGTTTAGACACGATTAGCATTGGGCCAGCATTTGAATCCATTATGCCAGCAATAGAACTATCGACTGAGGTGTGATCAAACAAGACTTCAATAGAGGCTGACGTGTCTTTAGGAAATTCTTTGACATGAATTAATCCACCTTGAGCAGAATCAAACACATCACCCCAAACAAAATTGCCTTGAGGATTGTAAAAAAAGATTAGATTTATTCCACTACTGCCTTCCAAAGTTTCCCAAACTAAATTTGAATCAATGTAGTTTTGATTTCGATCCTGAACAAAACGATAAGTATCGTCCCAGACTGCCCAATCACCCGCCAGTAATTCAATATGCTCAACTTCCCTTTGAATCGCATCCATGACCCTTTGTAGTTCAGTTTCAGCCTGTTTTTGCTCAAGTTTGATAAAGCTCGGTAGAATTACCCAGCGTTGCAAGGCATGATTCACGCCTGCAAAAAACAATACGGCGAAGACGACCAAAATCCCCCATCTAAATGAACTCATTTTCATTGTGTTCACCTACCTAATTCCAGTTAAAAGTTAGAGTAAACTTTTTAAATCTGAAATAGTCCTACCTAAGCGCTTGCCTACTTCGCTGATTTCTTGCACTGAATTGAAGGTTTGTTCAAGTGCAGATGAATAGGTCATACGTAGGTGATTTTCTTTCTCTTCAGTTAAAGATAGGTTTTGTACATCATCTTGCAAATTCTGAAACTTACCTTCCATATCACCACTAAATTTGAGCAGAGACATTTTAATCAAGCGTTCAGACGCTTGTAGTTCATCACAAGCGTTCTGCACGGTTTTGACTACCTTATGATCCAAATTCAAGTTACTTGATAAGTCGAGGTGTTCCGCACAGGCTGAAGCAATTTTAAGAAGTAAAGGTATGTGTTCTTTCATGCGATCTGTGATCATTTCATCTTCAGGCATACTCTTTATAAGCACACTCACATACTTATCGTTGACCTGAACCTGATCATTAAACTCGTAAATGTCACCTCTTTCTTTAAGCATCACGAGTACCTCTTCTTCAATAGGTGAACAAGAACCCAAATTAGTTAGTGACACTGTTTCTTGCTGCCCACAAACAAGAACGGCAGCGCTTAAACTGCCTATTTCCTGTAGCGTCCTCAGTACTAAATCGGCAAGCTCTAGATAGCTTTTGACACTAAAAACATTCACTGAAAACTGAAGAAGCACACCCATTTCGCCACTTCCACTAGCTACATTCATGAATGCCTTGGAAAGCTCAATTCGCCTATCATCAAGTTTTTTTCGTTGTTCTTGTTGTTGAATGATTAGTTTTATTTTAGCTAGTAATTCTTGAGGCTCACAAGGCTTGGCAATATAGTCATAGCCGCCAGCAGCGTAACCTGCTAATCGCTCTTCGTTGCTTGTCTTGGAAGAAATAAACATCACTGGGCATTGCGGCTGAATGTCATGTAGGCGTCGACAAACCTCTAAACCATCCATTCCAGGCATATCGACATCCAGTAGTACCAAATCAACCGGTGATTCATTTATTCGCTGTAAGCAGTTTTCGCCGCGGGTAAAACACTCGACCTCGTAATAATCTTCGAGAGTTCCCTGCATAAGATCAAGGTTGATGTCTTCATCATCAACCACCAAAATGCTTTTATTAACGTCTACACTGCTCATATACAGACCTACCTTAATTAATATCAGGGACAGGAAACTCCACCCTTTATTAAGCAGGGTGGAATTATATGAAACATTGATACACTACATCTTCACCTGCTAATAAACACATCAACAAAATAAAGCGATAATTTTTAACCGTACGGTCTTTAAATATAAAGTTAAAACACAGCTAAAAAATCAATATTTTCTTCGCTTGAGTGTAGTTCAACCAATGAAACCAAGCATAGTTTACTAATTCAAATAATTACAGTATCTCTGCCATCTTGAATAGCTTAATCGATCATTTTTACTGTATTTAAAGACTTCCCATAATCATTTATTAACCACCGCCCAAACTGAGATATTCTCTATTGACCCCAAATAACTATCTTAATATTATTATGGTTTCAGCATTACTGTTAACTTATGTTAATAAGATAGCGTTAAGTAGATGTAAATCAGGACAAACCACCTATATTGGAATTTTGTTTAAGCGTAATAGTAAAACTATAATTATATGCCTTGGAGTTTGTTGACAGGAAAATCAACAGCTGTACTCAAGGACATATGAAGGAGAATGAATTATGACTGTTCTAAATGTAAACGACCTTTCTATTTTCAAGTCTAGACAAGTTATAGATCATGATGAAAGCTGGGCAATTAAATTGATGAATGAATGTGAACAAGAAAACGTACAGAATGAAGAGAACCTTCAGGATGATATTATATTTATTGATAATCACACGGTAAATTCGAAATCTTCAACAATTATCGACTCTCAGAAAACAGACACATCATTAGAAAACACATGCACACCTTCAGCAATCGAAATTCAAATATTGGCTGCAAAAAATACAAAAAAGGCACACCAAGATAAATTACCCGTTAAACCAAAGAAAAATCTCATGACACTTTTTAGAAACAAGTAAGCGAGACACCAAGACTCAGTAAGTTCTCAACACATCTGCCTCAATTGAAGTTTATTAGTGGCAGAACTTATCTTTCATACTCATTTTTACTATCTTCAATAAGCACTTACTGAGTTGATAGGCTTTAATTATGAAGAAACAAAACCAAACATCAAACAAAAATACTTAGCTATGATGGCACGCCGGTATCAGATTAGATAATGAGCTCCTGTCATTTTTTAATAAAGACTTCTATGATAAGTAAGTCTTTATTAAGGTTACATTTTGATGCATTCACTTTACCCTGAAATTCAAGCCTACCAAGAACACCTATTGCCCGTTAGTGATACCCATTCTCTTTATATCGAGGAGTCTGGTAATCCCCAAGGTATTCCTGTTCTTTTTGTTCATGGAGGCCCTGGCGGTGGGTGCGATCATAAGTCACGCTGCTTTTTTGACCCCGAACAATACCGGATTATTATTTTTGATCAACGAGGTGCAGGCAAAAGTACGCCTCATGCAGAACTGAGTGAAAATACAACACAACACTTAATCAACGACATTGAGAAAATTCGCCAATTCCTTAAAATTGACTCTTGGGTTTTATTTGGTGGTTCCTGGGGCTCTACCCTTAGCTTATTGTATGCACAGGCTTTTCCAGACCGAGTTTTAGAATTAATTTTGAGAGGTATATTTTTATGCCGGAAGAAGGATCTTCAGTGGTTTTACCAGGAAGGAGCCAGTCGACTTTTCCCTGATGAGTGGCAACAGTTTGTAAAACCTGTTTCCGAAAGTGAACGAGATAATTTTATCGCTGCCTATTATAAATTACTTACATCAGAGAATGAATTGAAACGCATGGCAGCGGCTAAAGCCTGGTCTGGGTGGGAAGGTGCCTGCTCGACATTAAAAGTAAATAAAAGTGTTAAAGATCACTTTACAGCCCCACAAATTGCATTAGCAATGGCTCGTATTGAGTGCCATTACTTTATTAACGATAGTTTTATTGATGAAAACCAAATCATTAATAACATGGGTAAGATCTCGCATATTCCCGGCGTTATCATACATGGACGTTATGATGTCGTCTGCCCGTTGGACAACGCGCTGGAATTAAAAAACAATTGGCTGGAAGCACAATTACATATTATCAGAGAGGCTGGACACAGTGCTTTTGAAGCAGGCAATACTGATATGCTCGTACGTGCAACAAACGAAACAGCGCAGCGATTAAATTCAGCTTAAAGTCTCTTATCGACCTTATCCATCATCAAAACAAGGGTATTTTTCAAAAGCTTCAAAATGGTCATTTGGCAGCCCATATAACAGATTAGCCAAATCATCACATCTAGCTACCCACTCATGACCTATTCGTTTAGCACTTTCGCGCATTGACCATTGCAAACATTTTAATTTTTGCATCACAGATTCAAACATTAGCGCAATAGTTTCTACTTCAATAAATTCATTTTCCTGTCCTTTAATCGCCACCTCAGATAACCAAGTACGAATATCGGGTTCCCATATACCTGAGTTCTGATAAAGCTGTTCAAGGCTGGCAATCATAGTCGTAGAACGCTCGGTGTCTTCAATAGATTTTATCTTTTGCATCTCAGATGAACACGCTTTTGCTAGCAATAACCAATGAACAAGAAAACGCTGCAACACGATTAAATATTTTGCTAGAGGCGGCATGAACTCTATGGGAATAACCAGTGAAGTGGCGACGGCACCTTTTCTTAGCATTTCTACAGCAGCGTTATATACGTCGATATTTATACCCTCACTTTCTACCTGAATAACAGGCAACAAGTGACCACTACAATAACCTCGAGGTTTTAATGTATTCGAATATGCTTCATTAAGCATGACGGCCAGCCCTACAATCTGACTTTCAATACTATTCTTATCGCCAATAATTCCTCGTGGCCACCCGGAACCATCTTTTCGTTCGTTATAGGCTAAGATGGTATCTCCTACACGCTTAGAAAGGTTCGGAACCTTATCTAGAAATTCTTTCCCAAGCAATAGTTGCTCTTTATAGAGCGCCCTTTTTTCGGACTCTGGCAACTGATCAACCGAAAGAGCAGCCTCAGGGTCAATATTCAAAAAACCTGCGTCATGCATTTGGGCAGCTGCAAATACAAGCTCTATCGCTTCATCTTTCAATCCTAACTGCTGAGCAATTAAAATTGCAAAGCCTGTTGCGCTTTGAGTATCAGTATATTTTTTGGGCATGCGTTCTTCAAAAACAGTTAGTTTTTGAGAAATCAAAGGATAAGCATTAAGTAAGCCGCACTGACGAATCAACTCTTTCGTGGTTTCGGAACCACCATCTTTACCAAAGGTGTTTTTTTGCGCCAAACGTATATCATTGAACAATTCATTAGGAGAAAGTGTAACAGTTAAATTAACCTGCAATTCAATAGGTAAATCTAACTTAAATCTAGAGATTTTATTTGCTACATCTTCCGTAATATTGGTGCCTTTTGGAATAACCGTTGCACCTAAGCTATTACATATATCCTGTGTGGTAATGACCGGGTTCGTTTTATTTATTTCTACTAAATGATCCGCATAAGAATTTCGTTCTGAATACTGCACCATACTGATCTAAAACTCCGATATTTTTATATTTATAGTCTATCAAAATAGGTATTCCAGTTACGTTATTCCTTTTTATCATATCTACATACCTTTGATAATATTATGGTATAAAATTAAACTAATACAAGGAGGAGAATCATTCAAATTTTTAATCTAATACTTGAACAATAATCCAAAAATTGTTTCGTCAAACCTAGCGATATATTAACGCCAAAGATAACCGCCATTGTGCTTATTGTTTTCAAACTATTTTTATATGAAAGAGTTGAATAACTTAGAGTGCTTCTTGAGTACAAACCAATCAATGTTCGATACCTAAAACACAGTTATCCTCAACGAGTCACTTAATAGCCTTCAAGTTTTGATATATTATGCTACCCAATATTAGCCAACCTTATGTACCAAGAGTGATTCCCTTATTATGAAGTCGATTAATCAATTTCGTCTAACTACTGCTGCTCTTAAACGTTTATATCTAGACAAAATTATTATTTCAGAAAATTCCCAGAACTTAAATCTTATTTTGAAGCGTAACCCTAAACTGGTTATCGCTCTAAACCATGGCCCAATGGCTGGCGCACTCGCAGGGCTAATAGGTATAGCAGATGTATTTCAGATAAATGGTGGCGGTACTAGAATACCATTTGGTATTACCTGGCGTAATTTTTATGACTTTCCAGTTACCAAACAAATATTGTCATATTTAACGCAAGTAGATAAAGGCGTTAACGTTGATGAAGCAAGTCACCTTTTATCAAACACAGAGTTTACTGACTGCTTCATTATGCCTGAAGGCGAGCTGTGTAATTTTGGCAACGGTTTAGATATTCAACCCTTTCTTAGCCCGCGGTTTATTGAGCTAGCAATTCGAAGCAATACTCCCGTACTGATAACGGCCCATCAAGGTTCAGAAAACTGGGCGTGGCCTCTATCAATCAATAATAAATTAAAGCCGCTCTTTAAATGGTTACCCAAAAATATGCAGGATAGCTTTGATGAGTCGGGTATCATTAGTATTCCAAAGCCTTATCGACGAAAACTGGGGAAACTGTATATGAGTTTTTATCTATACCGTCCAAAGTTAAAATCAACTGATCTGGCTGAAGAAATGAATGAAAGACTAAAACAACTAAATGTAGAAGCAGACAAGGTCCGAAAACAAATGCAGAAGATGGTTACTCAACTTTCATTAGAACGAACATCAAAACATTCATTAAAAAAGAACAATAGCAAATCAGAATAGTTTTAAGTGGCTTCTTATCCAGGATTCTTAATAAGTCGTCAGTGGCGAGACACGCCAAATGGTTTAGTGCTCCGCTACTGGTTACATACTGAAGCCGGCCCTTTATTGGTTGAACAGGAAAACCAGGAAGGCGTTTTCTTTATTGAAGCGCCCTACCTTAAAAAAGCCTTATTACTTACGCGAAACTTCCTTCACAGGTATCGTCCTTTAGAATTAAAATCATTCTCTCAACAAACAGTCTCAGCCTTTTACTTTACTAGCCAGAAGAGTTTACGTAGTGCTGCCAAAATGCTGAAACAGAATGGTATTGAGCCACTTGAAGCCGATGTTAGAACCGTAGATCGCTACCTTATGGAGCGCTTTATCACGAGTACACTAACCGCTACAGTGAATAAAACAGTAACAGGGCAATGTTTATCCATCAAAAATGCCAAACTTGAACCGTCAGAATTCAACCCTGATTTTCGTATCATTTCTTTCGACATAGAAACAAACTTCAACACCAATCATCTGCTCTCAATCGCTGTTTATGGCAAAGATGTAAAGCAGGTATTTATGCTGGGAAATTTAGCTAACAACCAAACCATTGAACATACTTTATTTTTGAACGATGAGCGTAGTTTACTGATAGCATTCATGGACTGGTTGCATAATTACGACCCTGACATTCTTATTGGCTGGAACTGTATTAATTTTGACTTACGTATATTAGAGCAAGCCTGCAAACGTTTGAAATTAATGTTTAATATAGGCCGAAATCATGAGGTGGTTGAGTGGCGAACAAGCGCAGCTAATGAAGGACACTATTTTGTTCTCATCCCTGGTCGGGCCGTATTGGACGGTATTGATACACTTAAATCAGCTACTTATAGCTTTGAAAGTTTCTCCTTAGAGTCAGTATCCAGAGAACTATTAAATAAAGGGAAACTAATACACAGCCCTGATGATCGAGGCGAAGAAATTCTCCGTCAATTTCATGAAGATAAAACTGCATTAGCCAAATACAATTTAGAAGACTGTAAATTAGTCTGGGACATTTTTAAAAAAACAGACCTTATTCAGTTTGCCATTGAACGCGCAAATTTAACAGGCTTAGCCTTAGACAAAGTTGGCGGCTCTGTTGCCGCATTCGAAAACCAATATTTACCTCGCTTACATCGACAAGGTTATGTCGCACCTAATTTACCCGAAAACCCTCAGGGTGTCGGTAGTCCGGGTGGTTACGTCATGAGTTCTCAGCCGGGGTTATATGATCATGTACTAGTATTGGATTTCAAAAGTCTATACCCCAGCATCATCCGTAGTTTTCTAATCGACCCTTACGGTTTAGCCGAAGGAGATAAACTTATGCCTTCAACTAACTCATCTACTGAAAACTCATCACATATCACGTCACCGGCGACAGCTTATGACTCTTGTCTTTTTTCCAAAGGGTTTCGGGGAGCTTTTTTCAAAAAACAAAACAGTATTTTACCTGGTTTAATCGAGCATTTATGGCAAGCTCGCGACAGAGCCAAAGTAGCAAAAAGACCCGCCCTGTCACAAGCTATCAAAATAATCATGAACTCTTTTTATGGCGTGATGGGTACACCTGGCTGCCGCTTTTTTGATGCGAGACTCCCAAGTTCAATTACCCTTCGGGGACATGAAATCATGAATCAAACTCGCGAACTGATTGAGCAAAAAGGTTTTCAAGTGATTTATGGCGATACAGACTCAATTTTTGTCTGGCTAAATCAGTCTGTAGACTTGAAACAAGCAGACATGATTGGCAATCAACTGGCTAAGGAAATTACTTTGTGGTGGTCACATCACCTTAAGTCTGAATATCAACTAGAAAGCGCTTTGGAGTTGGAATATGAAAACCACTTCACTCGGTTCCTGATGCCCACCATTAGAGGCTCTGAGAAAGGTTCAAAAAAACGTTATGCCGGTTTAGTTGTCAATGAAAACTTCAGTTACCAAACCCCAGAACCAGATAGTTATAATTTGATATTTAAAGGTCTCGAAACAGTCCGTACTGATTGGACGCATTTAGCACGAGAGTTTCAGAAAGAACTCTACAAACTTATTTTTTTAAACCGTGATTTCAAACCTTATATTCAACAAGTTGTACACGATTTAAAAGCTGGGCAATATGATGACAAATTAATCTACCGTAAACGCCTACGACGAAAGCTCCACGAATACCAACGAAATGTACCGCCACATGTGCAAGCAGCTCGCAAAGCGGATACCTGGTTAGCAGCCAGAAATAAGAAGCCTCGATATGAATACGGTGGCTGGATCGAGTATTGCTACACCCTGAACGGTCCAGAGCCTCTGGAATGCTTAAGCTCCTCCCTAGATTATGACCTTTATCTGGAACGCCAGATTGCGCCAATTGTTGATGGAATTGTCAACTTCCTCGGTACTTCTTACAATGAAATTACCAGTAGGCAAATGACACTTCTTTAGCCATGCCCTCCGCCATACTAATTTTCATTTAACCACAAAGCCTTTAATTTAAATTCTCCACCTGTAATTTCTAGTCATTTACTGAAACTCTGCTAAGTTATCTTTGTTAACAAAATAAACTATTGTAGAGCTTTACATGAAAAAGCAACTTAGCATGAAACCAATTATCTTCTGCCTTCTTTTTCTACTGGCTGCGCATGCAAACACCAAAGAAACCATCATTGTAGGACTCGCTCACTTCCCTCCTTTTATCGAAGCGCGCAGCGACAATGTAAGCGGTTTAGCTGCTAAGATGCTAGATTTAATGAATCATCATCAAAATAAATATCAATTCCAAGCCATTCCCACATTACCCGCGACCCGCCATGAGACTTTCCGCCTAGGTCGTTATGATATGTCTATGTTTGATAATATTGCTTGGGGTTGGCAAGATTTTAATGTTGATGCTTCGGATGTATATTTACAAGGTGGAGAAGTTTATATCACGCAAGCTATCTCTGGGCGCGATGAAGCTTATTTCACAGATTTCAAAGGCAAAACAATCATTGGCATTCAAGGCTACCACTATAAATTTGCAGAATATAATGCCGATGAAGAATATCTTAAGCAGACTTTTAATATGCAACTTACCAAAAGTAATCTAGGCAGTATTAAAATGTTGTTATCAGGAGAACGAGGTGATATCGCTGTGGTATCCATGTCTTTTCTTGCCAAATATTTAAAAGATAACCCAAGTGATAGAAACAGGCTTCTTGTATCTAGAAAACTGGACCAAACTTATCAGCACAGCATTATTTTACGTAAAGGGATTAAACCGACGATCGAAGAAATCAATACCATTTTAACCGAACTAACTCAAAATGGAGCACTCCAAAAACTATGGAAGTCCATTGACCCTAACTCTATTTATCCTAATTAATCTCATAACTTTTTACTTAGTTTATTGCTTACTTCCGAAACATTAGATCTAAAAATTAAGTTTGACCCATTAACATCTTAGTAATTTCTTCTGAAGACACTGGCTTACTAAAAAAGTATCCCTGTGCAAATTCACAACCTTGAGTTTTGAGATGTAACAGTTGCTCTTCCGTCTCAACACCTTCTGCAATAACCTTTAAACCTAGACTATGTGCCATAGCTATAGTTGCATCAACTAAGGTCTTATCAGCAGAATTTGTAGTAATATCACTAATAAAACTACGATCAATTTTCAAGGTACTGAAGGGATATTTACGCAGATAACTTAAAGAAGAATAACCTGTACCAAAATCATCCATAGATAGCTCTACACCCATGCGATCTAGAGAAGCCAGCGCTTCGTCGATATAGGCATGCCCACTCATTAAAACACCTTCTGTTATTTCTAACTCGAGTGAGCTGGCAGTGACGCCAGACTGCTTTATAGATGATTCAACAAAATCGACCAAACTAGGGTCTCTAAATTGTCTGGGTGAAAGATTGACTGCAATTTGAAATGTAAAATTACTTATTTGTTGCCATTGTTTCGCTAAAATCAATGCTTGAGTTAAAACAAATTGGCCAATAGGAATAATCAACCCCGTTTGCTCGGCAATAGGTATAAATTCATCAGGAAGTACATCACCTAATGTTAAGTTATTCCAACGAATTAGTGCTTCGACTCCAGTAATTCGATTGGTTCTAATATCAATTTGAGGCTGGAACAGTATATTGAATTCATTTCTCTCAATTGCCCCGTTCATCTGCTCTTCTATGCTAAGGCGTCGAGAAACTCGTTGATTCATTTCGTCAGTATAAAATGAGTAAGTATTGCGCCCGAGTTCCTTAGAGTTATACATTGCAGAATCGGCATTTCGAAGCAGTTCTGAAGCATTCTCTCCGTCACCCGGGTATACTGATATACCAACACTAGCCGTTAGTATTAGTTCTCGATTATCTACTTCAAAGGGTCGCCTTAACTGGTTTATCAGGTTTTTTACTACGGGCGTTGCATCAGCAATATGACTGAGGCCTGACAACAGAATAATATACTCATCACCACCAAGACGACCCACTGTATCACCTTGTCTAACGACACCCATAAGACGCTTACCAGCTTCAACTAATAAAGCATCGCCAGCTTCATGGCCAAGTGAATCATTAACTTTTTTAAAATCATCAAGGTCCAAGAAAAGTACAGCGACAAATTCATCTCTTCGCTGGGACTCTTTTATCAAATGGGCTAAGCGATTAAGTGATAAAAAGCGATTGGGTAGATTCGTTAACGCATCATAATGAGCCTGATGAATAATCTTCTGTTCTTGCTCTTTACGTACGGTGATATCGAGAACAATCGCACTAAAATATTGTTCTCCATTTAAAAACCACGAGCTAAGTGTCAACTCCATCTGAAAAATTTGTTTATTTTTACGTAACCCCGTGAGTTCATGACTTATCCCACCATGAACTAACCCTCCATTATCCATCGCCTTTGCAATACCCTGATCATGGCCCGCACGCAGATTCTCTGGAATAATAACGGTAACTGGCTTGCCCATGACTTCTTCAGAGGTATATCCAAATATTTTTTCAGCGCCCTTATTCCACTCTAATACAGCCCCATCCTTCCCAGTGATCAATATCATCGCTACTACCGATGACTGAAAAACTGCTCGAAATTTTTCTTCGTTCTCGATCAACTTAAGTTCCGATTCTTTACGCTGTGTAATATCCGCTGAAATTGCACACGTTCCTGTCAAACGCTGACTATCATCAGTCAGTGGGAACTTAATAGTGAGGTAAGTATGTAACGAGCCATCTTTATGTTGTACCTGTTCTTCAAATTCCATAGGGCCTTCGCGAGCAGCTTTGTCATTTTCCCATAAAGCATTCGCTATCTCGTAAGGAAAAAGATCAAAGATGTTTTTACCTACAAAATTATCATTTTCAAACCCGGCCAAAACATCAAACTGCCTGTTAACCAATGTCACATTACCTTTCAGGTCCTTGGTTGAAATCAGTGTGGGAGAATATTGGAGAATAGCTCTAAGTTGAGCTTCATTTTGTTGTAATGCCTTCTGTGTCGCTTTAAATGCCAACACAGCATCAGACAATGGCTGGAGGTACCGGTCTGGCTTAGCTGGAAGCACTACATCAGTCCTGCCTTTTGAAAGACGAATCAATGAACGGTTAATTTTTTCCATATCAAATGACATTCGATTTGAAAAATAAATAGCAGAAAAAACCATTAACGAGATCAAGATAAACGTCAGGAAGGTAATTATCTTGTGGTCATAAATTGACTTATCTATAAACTCAGACTCGGCTTCTAACCTGTGTACATAATATTCTGACAATTCTAATAAGAGCTCATTTAACTGTTGCAGTATGCCGTTTGCCAAAAGCAGTTCTCTTCGAGCAAGGTTAGCACTAACAGTTGAAATCTCGATGGAGTCAATGATCACACCTTTGTATTGCACCAGCTCTATTCGAATCTTCTCAACTACGTCATTTTGTTGCGTTTCTGTTGAATTAACGACATCAAAGGCCTGATTAAACTCTGCTTCTATCTTGTAATAATCATTGAGTATTTGACGGCCACTTATATAAACCTTTTCCTCATCGGGCTCGTCAATTACTTGTAACAATACTTCTGAAAGCTTGGTGTGGTTATTTGTCAGCAAAAGAGTCAGACGACTTATCTCACTAATCCGGGGTAAATTTATATTACTTAGCTGCTGAAATAGATCTGAGTGGGAGCGAAATATGGCATTAGCACTAAAATAGAGTACCAGCGTCAAAATAACACCTATAAACGGCGCGACCAAAAACCTGCCACGTAAAGAAAGAGACCTAAACATACAAATAACTACAAGCTTTTGTATTTATCATCGGGCCAGTCATCTGGTTTAATCATTCCTTTGTAAACAAGTGATTTTTTCTGTTTTTGAAACACAGCCATTGCCCCTTCAGGTTTTGGCCAGATTCCCAGACCATCTTTAAGGTTTGAGGTATGACCCACAAAAGCGATATTTTTTGCGCTGACTTTGGTTTCCATCATCATCAAATATAAACGATCTCCGAGACGTTTTGACTCTTGTTCATTTTTGCTTATCGAGAATTGAAGATTTGGTTCTATGCGAATTTCACCAAAAGTTAATTTAGCCGTGTCCCTGCATCGACAGTAGGGGCTGGATAAAATATCAGAAAATGGGATATTTAGAGATCTAATCGCTGCGCCAATATTATTAGCTTGCTGCACCCCGACTTCAGATAAATTCCTCTGGCCACTACAATCATCCAGATCTAATCTATTAGTATCTTTTTGGTCTCGATTAGTGATGCTATGACGCATGTAAATAATATGCCCACCTAACTTCAACTGCTTTATCAACGTTCCAGCAGGTAAAACCTCTGAAATAACGACATTCTCCGCTAAGGCAGAATGAACATAAAACAAGGTAAGCAAAAGCAATCTCAGCATTTTAATGCTCCAAAGCTACCAATCATATTATTTCTTAATTTAGTATAGGTATTAATAGGAAAAGAGCTACTAATCACAGGCTCTTCAGCGCTAGCGTTTAATTATGTCTTTCCAAGTTAAACTATTTGAATGAATTTTAAGCTTCATTAAATAAAGTTTTTAACCAAGCCAAAATAATCTGATTGCTTTTTTCTTTGTAGGTATTAACGGGTGTCACTAGATAAAAAGCTTCTTGAATTGTCATAAACCGCTCTGAAACGAGACTTAAGCGCCCTTCACTAACCATACGCTTTGTTATAGGAAAAACACCAATAGCAATACCCAAGCCTTCTTCAGCAGCTCTTACAGCCGCGTCGTATGAATCAAAGAAGAGTTCTTTTTTTGGTGTGAATTGATAGTTCATATGATCCATTAGCCGTTGCCAGTCATTAACTTGAGATCGAATATGGATGAGTGTCTGGTTTTTAAAGTCCGATAGACATATCACAGGGTATTTTTCTATATAATCTTTGGAGGCGACCAGATTAGTTTTCACATTTGAAATAAGCGCAACATCATAATCCCCCCAAGGTGGAATTCCAAAACGTATCGCTGCGTCTAACTTACCGGGCTCCAAATTTTCCAACTTGGCACTGCTTTCGACCAAAAGATTAAAGTCTGGATAGACTTCATGGAAAGAAGATAACTGAGGAATCACCACCTCATTTGCAATATAAGGAATCATGCTAATTGTTATGGATGATGAAAAATACTGAGATCCGAATTGGGCATAGCCCACTTCATAAGTTCTTATCGTTTTTTTTGCTACTTGGTAGAAGTCTTCACCCGCTTTAGTTAATTGAACCTCTCTTTTCTTTCGGCTGAATAACGTGAGTCCAACATACGTTTCTAAGGTTTTTATTTGTTGACTGATTGCAGAAGGACTGACATGTAATTCTTCGGCAGCAACTTTAAAACTGCGATGATTTGCAGATGCGACAAAAGCAGTAAGGTATTGAATGGGTGGCAGACGTGGCATATTAGACATAATAGTTATCAACCCAATGTATCAAAAATAGTTTAGATCTATTGATGTAATAAATAACAAACGATAGCTTAATTCTAACAAGTTAAGTTAGAAATTCTAATTTAATAGTAAGAATTTCGTGTTTGTAAATCCCGTCACTTTCTTAGATTATAAAACTCATCAAATATCAGTCGGTGAAAATGTCTTCCCCTCTGAACCAATCATAAGATATTAAATCTAATGCAGTAATTGAGGATAGAATAGTGCCGATAAAATACATTGACTATAATCAAGCTAAAGAGCCTACAGGCTTACGAATGATCGTCGTGGGTGGTTTACCTAGCCCTTGGGGAGAAGCGGCAAAAGGTATTTTTCATATCAAGAAAATACCTTTTTCAGCGGTTTATCACAACCCACACGATAAAGAGATGGCAAACTGGGCGGGTTCACCAAGTGCTCCTGTCGCCATCTATGAAAATGAAGCACCGCATTCAAGCTGGAAAGATATACTCTTACTCGCAGAACGCTTATCACCTGAACGCACTCTCTTGCCAGAAGACCCAACAGACCGCGCGCTTACTTTGAAACTTTGCCACGACATATGTGGAGAGATGGGTCTAGGCTGGGTTCGAAGACTCGAAGGTGTACACAAAGGTTTGAAGGGTGAAAAAGGCGGTTTTCCAGAAATGATCGCCAAATATCTGGCTTATAAATATGGTTACCACCAACAACAATCGACAGACAGTAGTGCACGAATTATAGAACTATTGAATATGCTGACAGCACGTCTAAAGATGCAGCATAATGCTGGTAAACGCTTTTATGTTGGCTCAACACTTTCTGCCGTCGATATTTATAGCGCAACGTTTATGGCTTATTTCAAACCATTGCCTGCAGAACAGTGTCCAATGGACGAGACAATTCGTACCGTATTTGAAACACTCGATGAGCAAGTATTAGCTGCCCTCAGCCCAATACTTATAGAACACAGGGACTTTATTTATTCTGAGTTTCTTGAACTTCCACTATCGCTTTAGCAATAAGAGCATGTGTGGGACAGTACTTTCTTTAAGCTATAGTTTTTCTCACTCTTTAGTTGGGGTCCATTTATTCATACCGATGCAGATATAAGGAACTGGATTCCGGCTTAAAAAACTACCGGAATGACTGAGGTGCGAGGTGTTCTAATTGGGTGACAGACTAATATTTATCAGCATGACTAGCTCGTTGGCCTATCACGGTAAGTGCCGCAACACGATAGGCCTCAGCTAATGTTGGGAAGTTAAAAATGCTCTCAACAAAAATATCTACATTCGCATTAGATAACATTGCCATCTGACCAATATGAATTAATTCAGTCGCACCCTCACCAACTATTTGGACGCCAAGTATTTTCTCGCCATTCTCGTCACAAATAATCTTTAACATTCCATCGCGGATACCATTTATTTGTCCTCGTGAAATTTCTTCAAAATTTGCACGCCCTATGGTAATTTTTCCGTGTTCTTTATTGGCCTGTTGCTCAGTTAGTCCTACGGCTGATAATTCTGGAATACCATAAATACCCGACGGAATTGTTTTACTCATGGGGCCAACTTCAATACCTAATGCATTGCAACTCGCCCTTCGCCCCTGCTCCATTGATGCTGAAGCCAGTGAGGGTGGGCCGATTACATCCCCTGCGGCATAGATGTGCGAAACTTGAGTTTGCAGCAATTCATCAACTGAAATATTGCCATACTCATTTAAATCCAGACCAGCATTTTCAAGGTACAAATCTTTTACATTTGCCTCTCTCCCTGCGGCACAAAGTAACTTTGATGACTTAACCACAGTGCCATCATCACAAGTTGTGATAACTTGCGATAATCCATCCCACTCTACTGAGCTGACATTTTTTTCACCTAACCACTTTCCTCCCATTTCTTGGAAAGCATGAACAAATTTTTCAGTTAAGTCACTATCCATAAAACCTAACGGTAATGGATAACGATCTACCATAGTTACTTTGACACCCAAGGCTTGAAAGATCGAGGCATATTCACTGGCTATAACACCGCCACCCAAAACGGTTAAACTTTTAGGTAAATAAAGCATGGTGAGAATAGAATCACTATCAAAAATATTTTCATGGTCGACAGGGATATTAGCTGGTTTACATGGAATTGACCCCGAAGCAATCACAAAGGACTTTCCTTGGCAGTTTTCAGACTCACCTCGTACTTTGGTAATTTCAATTTCATTGGCTGAGATAAATTTAGCACGACCATGGATACGTTCTATATTATTACGCTCTATCTGGCTCACCATAAAACCATCATGAGCTTTTAAAACTTTATGCAAGCGATCGATTAACGTAGACATTTCTGTATCTTCCGCTAATTCAAAGTTACATAGTGCGGCATTCTCACGCATTTTTTTTACGCGTAACGCATTTTCACGCAGTGTTTTACTCGGTATCGTTCCGCGATGAACGCATGCGCCGCCGAGGTATTGATCTCGCTCAATTATAGCCACGTTTTTACCTGCTTTAGAGGCTTGTACTGCAGCTTTTTGCCCCGCTGGGCCGCTGCCAATTACGATCACATCAAATTGTTTCATACTCGCATCGCCTCAAAACCGGATTTCACAATATCCCCTTTATTTTTAAGTGTTTCAATATCATTTTCATACAAGTTTAAAGCTGCAAACACACCATCGTTTAAAACGTCATCAAAGCCATCTTCATTTGGGTCAAGCATCACAGTTGCCAATTTTGATGCACCGTTGACCACCATTGCTTGCTCTGCATTACGCTTGGCGTCACTATAGCTTTGATAATGCTGCACCGATTCCTGTACGATAATGGGCATCCCCCATTTTTCAACTACGGCGACACCAAAAGCCACATGAAATTTTTGCTCCAACAACAAGACTTCTTCATGGGAAATTGAGTAATTCTTATCACGGATGCATTCAGAAATAGATTGCAGAGCTACCGGCCGACCAATGCTATGCAGCAATCCACATAAAAACGATGCTTCAACATTCTTTCTACTCACTCTGGCAACTTCTTTTCCCCAGAGTCCAGTGCACAATGCATGACTCCAAATATCGACTATACGCCCCTCAAAACCTGGGGCATCAAACATTTTACTGTTTAACGATGCGACTAGTGATATTTCAGTAAGAACTCCCATCCCTAGACGGGCGATCGCTTGCTGTAAGGAAATCATTGATGCATTGGGTGTATAAGCTGCTGAGTTAGCAATACGCATGACGTGGCCAGCTAACGCTTGATCACCTTGTATTAGTTTGGCGAGTTGTGCTGCATCTGAATCGGGATCATTAGATAAAGCCAATACTCGACTTGCTACGTCAGGAAGCATCGGGACTTCAATTTTACCTTGACTCACTAAACTATCTAAATAAATGGATATTTCTTGACCTTGAGGGCTAAATTCAATTGTGGTACTTGTCACTAAAAACGTCTCCAATCATTTCTTATTTCATTTAGTGTAGACCAGCTCTGGGAAGGCGTGATGTTGAATCACAAATAACGTTCTATAAAATCAGTTTAGGAAGTATTTCTTCATTTTCTTGATAATAACTCTCCGGCTTCAGCATCCTATACCGCCACAATATTTACCAAATAGACTCAAAGGCCATTCCCCCATCGGTGCTGCCAGCTATTCCCCAGGGTGCGCAACAAATTTATTGGGGTTCTGGTTTATGACATAGTCCTTAAAAACTTCTCGGTATTTTGCATTTTTACCATACCAACGCTCAACATTAGATAGCTGATCCATTAGCATTTCATTAGTAATAACTTTATCTATCTCTGCCATCACTTCTTTGCCAAAAGACGTTTTTGAACAATGAGAGTGCAGGCTCGAATACATTGGTATCTCTTCGATATTATAAAACTGATATTTATTTGGAATACCTCTTATTTCAGCATCAAAAATAGCTTGGGCAGAAAATGCAAAAAAATAGTCCAATCGCTCTCTATCCAGCATTGATAAATGAAATTCAACCTCCCCTCGTGAGGAAAAATGAACATTTTCCTTGCCCCTGTTTTGCTCAAGCAAGTCATTCACCTTTTTGGAATAACTCATATCCTCCAGATACCCTAATGTAAGGTCCGACTTTAGAAGCAAACTTTCTAAGGATAGTATCTCTCCCGGTTTACCAAACAAATCCTGCTTTGCTTTTAAGGTTAAAATTCCTGTAGGTGGTGCTAATGAAACCGCCCTACTATGCACCCTGTATTCTTTGCTACCAGGAATTATCCAGGCCCATGCAACACAGACATTTTCTTCACGAATCAGAAGGTTATATCGTCGAGTATTACTAATAATGTTTTCATGCTGATATTGAGGAAGTTTGAGCTGTAAAGCCTTGGTAAAAGAGTCACCCAAACCTTGACCAGCATATTCCCCCTTAGTTATGAAGTTAGGAGATTGCTCCCAGGTTAACCAACGTATAGTCGGTTTTTCCTGCGTAAAAGCAGATACTGGTATAAAGGACAATACCAGTAGAGTACTTGCTAGCATGGCTCGCAAAGTTGTTACCCTTCGTATTATATTAACCACCTAAAGAGTTCAACTCTTCCGACGGAGGTACATTCAAAAAATTCTTGAACCCCATAATTAAACCCTAGTCGTTTAAAACCAGTCATGCTCCATAGAGAAAAACCTGCGACAAAGTCGTCATTAAGTGTCCAATTTAAGGTTCACTTCTGTTTTTACATGCCCTTAGAATCGTTTGAACTTTGACTCATCAAGCTTAACGGCATCATTAATGGTATTATTTGATGTGGGCGTGTTTTCTGGTAACGTCTCAGATGAAGCCAGAGGTGCGCTATCAGAACTCATTGGTTTATATGGTGTAGAGGGCGCCCCTGATACATTTAAGCCTGATGCCAAACGGAAAAAACCAACTACTTGTTGCAAATTTTCAGACTGAGCCTGCATTTGTTCCGCTGTGGCTGCCAGTTCTTCTGAGCCTGCCGCATTTTGCTGAGTCACTTTGTCTAGTTGCTGCATCGCACTGGTTATTTGCCCTACGCCGCTAGATTGTTCTTCCGAAGCGGCACTAATCTCCTGAACCAATTGTGCCGTCTTAGTCACATCCGGAACCATTTTTTCAAGCAGACTGCCCGCTTTTTGTGCCACTTTAACGCTACCGTCAGTAAGCGTACTGATTTCTGATGCCGCAACCTGGCTTCGTTCGGCAAGTTTCCTAACTTCAGCGGCAACAACGGCAAAGCCCTTACCATGCTCTCCGGCTCGAGCGGCCTCGATGGCTGCATTAAGTGCAAGCATATTGGTTTGGTATGCGATGTCTTCAATGATTGATATTTTCTGTGCAATTTGAGTCATCGCGGTCACCGTTCCAGCAACTGACTCGCCACCTTCTGAAGCAGCAACAGCTGACTCCGTAGCAATTTTATCTGTAATTTGTGCATTTTCATTATTTTGGTTAATGGACGCTCCCATTTGTTCAACTGATGCACTGGTTTGTTCAACACTGGCAGCTTGTTCACTGGCTGCACCGCTTAATGAGTTCGCTGTATCACTCACTTGAGCTGCTGCTGAGGAAATCTGGTTAGAGTTATCTTGTATTTGTTGCACTACCTCAATAAGTTTGCGACTCATTGAATCCATAGACGACAGTAATTGACCAGTCTCATCTTTGCCTTTAACTTCAATAGATGATCTTAAGTCTCCTTCGGCCAGAGAATTAGAAAATTTAACGGCTTGAGTCAGAGCCTTTGTGATTGAGTCCGCCACTAAAATAATGACAAGCATGGCAACGGCTATACAGACTAATGATAGAAGTATTGAGTAATTCCAAGCCTCTGATTTTTTATCTTCTAGGGTTTTATTGAGCGCTACCAAGGAGGCTGCGGCTTTTTCAATCGGTACTGAGATTGAAATTGTCCATGGCTTTTTCAGATCACCAATATTGAAAGGCACCACTGCCACCAAGCGCGACTCTGTTTTAATAAAAGCAGTTTTATGCGCTTGTATTGCACTTAACATTTCTGCGTTCTCATTACCCAGTACCGTGGAGACCCCTTTTCCAAGTAATTTAGAGTCAACACTGTGGCCCGATACAATTCCGATATGGCTGGCAATCACCACGATGCTATCTCCCTCATAGAGTCCCGCACTAACTTCTTCAGCAATTTTCTGAATAAAGGGTACAGGTAGGTCTATCCCAGCAATCCCAAGAAAAGTGCCATTATCCAACATTGGCGTCACCATACTTGTTAGAAGCACTTCTTCATTTCCTAACGGGTAAAGATAAGGGTCAATGACGCAATCCTGTTTAGTCTCTTTCGAACAGAGATAATATTCGCCAGCTCTGATACCGTTAGCATCACGTTCTTGACTTTCCATGCCTAGGAGAGGTTCAACCAGTTTTTGTTTTGAACCCGGGTCCGGATAGACCCAAGGTATGAATCGCCCGTTATCATCTTGCCCCAACATCTTCGGGACAGAACTGTCAGCATTGTCCAGCGCGTTAGGTTCGAAGCCGGTATAGGAGCCAATGAAATCAGGTTCATTCTCCAGCATTCGGTATAAAACGTTTAAAATACGAGGTCGAATTTGTTTTAGTGCTTCAGGCTGTTCTCTAGCCTCCAAGCGAAGCGCCTCCACTGCTGAGCGCAAACTACGAGCACTCATCATAGCGCGATTAAGTTGACCAGAAATTTTTTCACCTTCATATCGACCTGTACTTAGTAGTCGCTCACCCAACTCATCGTAAAGTAATTCTTCAGTCACCTCTTGCACCTGATTTTGGGTACTACTAAAAAGATTCATATTCAGAACCTGAGTAACAGCCATCGCTACGATAAGACTGAGACTTGAAACTAGAACGATTTTCAAACGTATTTTCATGGCTACCGTTTCCTTGTTGTTATTCGTTAGCTGACTGCTTGAAGTACTTGGTTAATGGCTTACTATGGATGTTTTATGTAAAAATAATTTATCTAGAGAACATTGTTGTTCATATTTAATAGACCATATTTGGTTTAATCTCAACAAATCAGGAGTGGATATTTCAGTACCTACTTTCCTGAAAGCAAAAACCACAAAATTAAAACTTATTCTATTCGTGCCAGATCAAAACATTTGTGAAAATTTAACGCCTATAGAGGTGGGTTCTTCTATCCAACCCAAAGACGGCAAGGTTTTAGAGGAGAAGTTTACCTTTTGACGCTTGTTTTGGGTAAAATTTCCTAAATTATGCACGTAAACCTGAACCACGGTGTCATCAACCGCTAGGGTAATAGAGGTGTTTAGTCTAATATCCCGACCAAATCCATCACGGTCATTCACTGTTTCCTTATGACTTGCCAAAAAAGTCAGATTTTCATTATAGTCAGCCAGTTCACTGATGCTTAAACTATTTATATCAACAGCAGCGTAAGCTTTTTCATACATATTGAATAATTCATTGCCGTATTGGTATTTCCATATTACGCGAGCATCCAGATGGAATGACCAGTGATCATTTATTCTATAGTCCAACCATAATTTAGTTTGTTGATCAGCCCAATCATTTAATGAGTCACCTGTACTTGTGAGCGTTAGAAAGTCTTTGGTATAAAGCATATCTGAATAACTAATATTTTGAAGTGCTGAACCATCGGCTTGTTTTAATTGAAAGTCCCAGTCAATGAGTTCATAAAAAGAGTGATTTAAACCAATAGAAAGTGATGTCGTCTTGTAGCTAATTTCAGGTTCTATACCATAAGCTTTTATCACTCCAAGTAAATTTGCATTATCACCATCCCAGGCAATGATTTCAGACTCATTGTGGTAGGCAGTAATCGAAAATTGCAGATTGTCATTATGCATTCTGTTATATGATATTTCGTAGGTGGTATTCTGTTCAGGCTCTGCCTTTTTATTATTTAAATGAAGCCAATGAAGTTCAATAAGGGTATTCATTCTTAAGGACTTCTGCCATGAAGCTTTGACATTCGTCTTTTCGTCAACTTGGTATAACATTGCTAAACGTGGTGAGTACATAAAGTCTGTTTGATCATTTTTATCTACTCGCCCCGAAACAATGGATTGAAGCTCAGGAAGAATTTGATACTTAAGCTCAGTTGCAAGTGAGTAAGTGTTCGACGACCAGCCGCTGGTAAACTCCGCTACTTTACTCTCCTTAAACGTTCCACCTGACCCATCCCCAAAATAGATGGAGTCATCACTAATAAAAACCTTCCCCCCCGTTCTGGTAATAAAACTACCATCAGAGCTTCCCCAAGGAGATGATAGAGACGTACGGGAATACTCAAAGGCTGTGGCAAAGTCTATTGTTGCTGAAGGCGTAAATTCAAAAGTTGATCGCGCGAACAACTCATCTTCTGAAAAAGCAAAATTTCTGTTTAACTCATGTGTATTTGGTAGGTCAGCTTGTTTTGCTTTGGTTTCAATCGCATCTTCAGAGTCATAACTTAATAATGTTTTCATATTTAAAGATGGTGAAATACTAAAGTTGTTTTCAAGGCCTGCAATATAATACCGAGTTTGAAATGCCCGCCAGTCCTGCATTCTCCCCTGAATTAAACGTTGTGTTGAAGGATTGCTTTGTCCCGAATTATTGTATCTGGACCAAAAACGCCATTCATCATTAATTTCCACATCAAGGTATAACTTTATTTGGGGTTCATCATCATAATCTCCGTAGTATGATTGAAGCGGAAAACTGTCTGAGCCACTAAAAACATCTGTGCCTTTGTATCCTATCTCTCCATTCGAAAGGGTTTGAAATGTGTCATAATTTTCAGCACCGCGAGTGCGAGTGAAGCTACCATGAAAAAAAACTTTTCTCTCAGCTATATCTTGGCTATAGCTAAGTTTTAGGCCTTTACTGTCGTAGGTCGGATTAGTGTGAACAGCTACTCTTAGCCCGGCTTCATCTTGTGCTTTTTTGGTAATAATATTAATTACGCCTGATATCGCACCAGGCCCATGAGTCACTGAGCCTGGTCCTCTAACAACTTCTACACGGTCAATATCTGTCATATCCCAATTTCGTAATTCCACCATCGAACCTTGAGACCCTTTTTGGTTTATTGGTCTACCATTAACCAATAGCAGTGTATGGTTGTGTCGCTCTCCAAGACCTCTAATTCGAAGTCTTGGGCTTGAATTTGTATCCGAAATGGCCATTAAACTTGGCACATAAACTGACAAAATATCAATTAAATTTCTGGCGGGCGTACGTTTAATCTGCTCTTGGGTTATGACGGTAATGGAAGAAGGACTGTTACTAAGCGTATTGGAAGTAAGAGAAGACGTGGTAATTTGTAATTGCGATAGTTCTTGCAAAGACAGTGAGAAAAGGTCCTGTAGTGGTTTTGCAGATAATTGTGAGGACAACAGACATATAAATAGTATGATGTACTTGAAAAGGTACAGAATTCTATTGGCCACCCATGTCATTTTTGCTTCCTCCAATATTTCGGACTATTAGCCCGTATACTGCGCTTTGATGTTTATCAGTTCATGTTAATCCGCATACTTTTCCTGAATATTTAACAGCGCTGCCTGATGTTCAAACACCAGATCTACAAGGACAGGATCAAATTTAACGCCAGCCATTTCCCGAATAAACCCCATTGCTTCACTAATTGGCCACGCTTTTTTGTAGCAACGTTTATTGATTAGGGCATCTAATACGTCAGCAACAGCTGCGATACGACCATAGATGTGAATATCTTCTCCTTTTTTACCATTAGGGTAGCCAGAGCCATCCCAGTTTTCATGATGTTCACCTGCTACTTTTGCACCTGCGCGTAGAATTTCAAGCTCCGAAGTTGAAAGAATATCAAAACCTATTTGAGCGTGCGTTTTCATGATCTCCCATTCGTCAGGGGTTAACTTTCCGGGTTTATTGAGCACGTAATCTGGGATAGCAATTTTACCAATATCATGCAGTGGTGCGGCTTTATATAATATATTAACTTCGCGTTCATTCAGACCATGTGCATAAGCAATATATTCACACGTCAATGCTACACGCTTAACATGGTTACTAGTTTCTTTTGACCGGCTTTCAACAGCCTCACTCATTCGATAAATCATTTCACGTTGCGTCGTCTCGACTTCTTCAAACATTGATTGATTATCAAAGGCGACACCTATATTTGCTCCAAAAAGTTTAACTAACTGCTTATCTGCTTCGGTGGCTACCTTAACGCCCTCTAAAAATAATAAGTTTTGACGGTCAATATGAGAGTCGTATACCCCTATAAAAAAATCATCGCCAAAGTGCTGCCCCCCCGTGTTGAAAAATTTTCTTAAGTTATGGTCTTCTAGGCTGCTTAATAATTCTTCTAGCGGGCGGTGTAAAAATTTACGAAATCGGCCCGTCGCCGCCAAAATTTTACTTCCCGCTTCGCCATGTGATGCCGCGATAGAGTCAACATTGGAATAAAAAGCCCCGGTGTCAATATGTAGTAATGCGCAGAGCTGTTGCAGGGCTCCTTGAGTGAAATCATCCAGAGACTGATGAGCGAAAATTTTATTTGATGATTGAATGATTGTTTCTAGGCCTAACTTATTTTCATAGAGAGCAATAATATCGCGATAGGCACGTAAGCATGAATAAGTAAGCGTATAAAGTTTGTTAGAGGTGAGTTCAGTTTTCTCTTTATAGTCATTAATATCATAATTTGTAATGACTTCTCGCTCGGGAGCTTGGCCTGGCTGGCCTGTTCTCAGTACTAATCGAATATTCAGGTCTTCCTGATCTTCACGAATCCACCTTACTAAATTCAGACCCGCATGATCTGTTTCCATTACAACATCAATTAAGGCAATGGCAAATGAGATCTCGCCGAGCAACATTTCTTTTGCTTCACTGGCACTATTGGCCGAATGAATTTTGAGTTGTTTACCTAAAAATTCAAAGCCTTTTAAAGCTAAACGGGTGACAGAATGAACTTCCGGTTCATCATCTACTACCAAGAGATGCCAGACATCCAGTTCTTCCTGCCCCCCCTGGTTGATATTTGAACGACTATCATCCGTAAAGCTCAGCAATTCATCGCTTGTTTTCATTCCATCTCCGTATGCTAAGTCAAGTGTATACGTTCAGATTGAGTAAATTAGTTGCTGATTAAATAATAGACTAATATTAAAGGTTATGTGTTTTTAAAAATATATTTATTAGGGCACTTCTTCGTATGCGGACAGCTCAAAATAAAGTGGTAATTACCAGTCATTTTTTCTCCTTCCTACTACTTTTATTTGTAGTGCACACTGGACATACAGCGCCTGATGTTTATGACGTTTCAAAAGTTAAATCAGCTTACATATTTAATTTTATACAGTATGTTTCATGGCCAAATGAAGATGAGCTAACCACCTTTAATATCGGTTACTATGGGGAAAACAAAGTTTATTACCAATCACTGTTGAAGATGCAAGGTAAACAAATTCGAACCTTTAAACTCAAGGTTCGTAAAGTATCCTCATTAGCGAAAAAACAGTCATTACAGTTATTGGTTGTCGATAAGATAAAGTCCAATTCACTTTCTAATATTGCCGAGAAGCTTCAAAATAATTCTGTCTTGTTGGTGAGTGATCATGCCAGCGACAAAAAAAACACCATGTTGAATTTTGTTTCTACTGCTAGCAATACCCTGTCTTTTGAACTTAATCGTTATAATATGCTTAATGCCAAACTTAGCCCCTCCCCTGACATATTAGTACTTGGCGGCACTGAACTTGACATTGCTAATGTACTCAAAGAAATGGATGAAACTATCTCAACAAGTTTTGCTGAATTGAAAATACAATCAGAAAAACTCTTACTGCTTCATTCTTCAATTCAAACTCATGAGAAGCAACTGGCAACACAACAAGAAAAACTCACTGACCAAAGCAAAAAAATGCTGCTACAAAATACAAAATTACAAAATCAGACCCGTAAAATTGATCAGCAATTTAAAAAGATGGCTAATCAGTCTGAGAAACTTAAACTACAAGGATTAGAGCTTTCCTCGAATAAGAAGCAATTTACTGCTTTAAAAAAAGACTATGCTGCTGTCACGCAAAAACTTGAAAAAAGCCAAGCTCAATTAACAATAAATACCAATAATTTGCTTAGATTGAAGGATGAAATTCAAGATAAAGAACTATCTATTAACAACTTATCGACTCAGATAACTGATCGACGAGCATCCTTACAAGGCTTATATGACCAACAAGCGCAACAAGAAAAAGAGATACTCGCCAAAGAAGTCGAAATAGCTGACCACTTAGCTAAAATGGCAGAGCAGTCTTCTGTCATTCAAACTCAATATGGCGTATTGATCTTTGCAGGCATTAGTCTGTTCTCTGTCTTGGTAGTGATTGGGGTAATTTATCAAAGTAGCCGCCAGAAGCAACGTGCTAATAAGTTGCTACAAGGGCATTTATATGAATTAGCTGAAGTGAATAAACAACTTAAAAGCGCACAAAGTCAATTAGTTGAAGCTGAGAAAATGGCCGCATTGGGCGGTTTAGTAGCTGGTGTCGCTCACGAGATCAATACACCACTTGGCGTTGGCGTTACAGCCGCATCGGTTTTATCAGACCGTATCGATTGCTTTAATGTCGAGTACCAAAGCGGCCAACTTAAGCGCGCATCTTTAGACGAGTTATTAGCTGATGCTAAAGAATCTTCAGATATGATTTTGAGAAACCTGGAAAGAGCCAGTGAATTAATCCGTAATTTTAAACAAGTGGCCGTAGACCAAAGTAGTGAAGGTCGGCGCCAATTTGAGCTGAAAGAGTATTTTGAAGAGTTGAGCCAAAGCTTATTACCACAGCTTAAACATGACCGCCATGAAATAATTATTCAGGCAGCTGACAAAATTAACCTGGATAGTTTTCCAGGTCTATTGGCACAGGTCATGACAAATTTAATTATGAACTCAGTGATTCATGGCTTTAAAGGGAAAACAGGCGGCAAGATTCATATAGTGCTTGAAAGAAAAGAAAAACATGTGATTATTGACTATCAAGATGACGGAGTCGGACTAAATAATGAGCAGCGTGAGAAAGTCTTCGAACCTTTTTATACTACGATCCGTGGGTCAGGAGGGTCTGGCTTAGGCATGTCTATTAGCTATAATTTGGTGGCCAACAAGCTTAAGGGAACAATTGTTTGCGAAGCCTCTTCTCAAGGTGCACATTTTAAAATTACATTTCCCGTTTCTTAGTTATAGTAATTTTGACCACTACTCCTCGACGCTCCATCCCCCTCTGAACCAGTTCGGTTTTATGGATAATATCAGAAACCATTTTCTGTACCCGATAACCAACCCTTTGCTTCAAAAGCGGCAAACTCACTTACTACAAAACATAGAACGGACTGAAATTTTGAGATAATTTGACTAGAGAGGAAAATATATTTCAGTACGATTTAGCTACTATAAATCAAACTTATTGAAACTATTATTTGTGTTCATAAAATTCATGATCTATAAAACAGTTATGAAAAATAAAATCCTCCGCCTTTCAATACTTTTAATCTTATTCGTCTTCTCGGCGCCCACCTATGCTGAGCTTATATTTTTGAAGCAAAACTCAACACCAAAATATTTTGACAGTGATACAAAAAAACAGGGGCTATGTGACCTCATTTATGAGGAAATGAAAATACGTTTAATTGAAAAAGGTGTATCGGTTCGTATTAAGCCAACATTTTTTCCAATTAAACGTATTTTAGCAATGATGTCTTCTGGAGAAGGTCACGTATATTGTGGCGCGGGGCGAAACAAAAAACGCGAGAAATTATTTTATTACTCAAAATATCCCGTATACCAACCAAGCAATGTTCTTGTAATGCACCAAGATGACCAATTTTTAGCTAAGAACTACTCTGACCTACAAAAGACTGACTTTATTATAGGTGCTTTTTTTGGAGCGAGCTCTACAACTTTTTTAAAGTCGTTTGAAGGGATACATGTTGCTGATCATTTTAGAGAGTTGGATGATGGTTTAAGAGCTGTATCAAAAAAAATAATTCCTTATTTTTATTATCATGACCTCGGGCTCACTTATCTGGTAAAGGAGTCTGGACTTCCCATTAAACTAATGCCTACAAAATTCAGAACCTACAAACACTGGTTACTATATAGCCGAAGACTACAGCCACAACAGGTAGATCAACTAGATGATGTTTTAAAATCTATGATTGACGATGGGAAAATAGAAACATTTCAGGAACTCTTCTTTAAATAAGTTTTACCACTACTCAAATCACCATTAAATCCCCCCCAAATTAGAGCATGAAACATTTCATATAATAAGCCTGTAAACTGTTTTAATATACGTCTCATTCTTACCTTAAAATCGCCAAATATTACAATGTGACTTTAGTATTTTCCAATACGCCATTTCATAAAAGCAATGCTATGGCGAATTAATGATGTACCGTTTATAATTTATCTATAAAAACCTGTAATTCCTTTCATTTTTTTGGTCCTTTTTACTCTCTTATAAGCAACAACCCAGATAGATATGACACCTATTAATACTACCAATACTATAAATCGAAAATTCTCCGTCGCCCCGATGATGGAATGGACTGACCGGCATTACCGCTACTTCGCACGACTAATCAGCCAGCACACATTGCTTTACTCTGAAATGGTCACAAGCGGTGCATTGATTCATGGCGACAAACAGAGACATCTACAATACAACAATGAAGAGCACCCTATTGCGCTTCAGTTAGGAGGCAGTAATGCTCAAGAATTAGCCATATGCTGCAAAATGGCTGAAGACTACGGGTATGATGAAGTTAATTTAAATGTCGGCTGCCCAAGTGATCGAGTGCAAAACAATATGATTGGTGCATGTTTAATGGGGCACGCCAATCTGGTAAATGAATGCTTAAGTGAAATGTCTTCCGCAACGTCTCTTCCCGTCACCGTTAAACACCGAATTGGTATTGATGATCTAGATAGCCTCGAGTTTCTTTTTGAGTTCGTTAATGAAGTAAAAAAATCCGGTTGCACGACCTTTATTGCTCATGCGCGTAAAGCAATTTTGAGCGGCTTAAGCCCTAAAGAAAACCGAGATATCCCTCCTTTAATGTATGACCGGGTTTATGCTTTAAAAAATGAATTTCCCAATTTAGAAATCATTATAAATGGCGGTATTAAAACACTGAATGAAATTCAAGACCATTTATTGCACGTTGACGGCGTGATGGTTGGGCGAGAGGCTTATCAGAATCCTTGGTTACTTTCACACATTGATGATCACGTTTTCAATGATAAAAAGAAATCTCAGGCAACTCGCCACGATATTATTCGATTAATGATTCCATATATTGAAGACCAACTTAATAAAGGACAACGACTTAATTATATAACACGGCACATTTTAGGCATCTTTCATGGACAGGCTGGTGGAAAGAAGTTTCGGCGTTATATTAGTGAAAATGCACATAAGCCGGATGCAGATGCAAGAATTGTTGAGTCGGCTCTTAATCTCGTTCCTGAATTTTTATAAAACATTGCAAATTATTAAATTTTTTTGAACATCTACCCCACTAACCTGCTTGCGTTTCATGTTGGAATGATTGAGGCTTGGTATCATGTTTTATCTTTACAAAAACAAGCCTACTCATTTTTTATATTAAGAAGAAACCAATGACTAATAAGCTAGAACAATTAAAAACAATGACCACTGTTGTTGCCGACACAGGTGATTTGGAGGCCATTAAACAATGGCAACCACAAGACGCAACAACTAACCCATCTTTACTCTTAAAAGCAGCTTCGATGAGCCAGTACCAACCATTATTAGCTCAAGCAGTTAACTATGGAAAAGAACAAAGCGATAATGAGCAAGAGCAACTATTAAAGGCATCTGATTATTTAGCCGTCGCCATTGGAAAAGAAATTCTTGAGTCTATTCCTGGCCGTATTTCTACTGAAGTAGATGCTCGTTTATCATTTAATACACAGGCTACTATTGATAAAGCACGTCAGTTAATTGAACTATACGCCCAATTAGGCGTTTCTAAAGACCGGATTCTCATCAAAATAGCTTCCACATGGGAAGGAATTCAAGCAGCTAAACAACTTGAATTATTGGGAATTCAGTGCAACTTAACACTATTATTCAGCTTTACCCAAGCCGTTGCTGCAGCTGAAGCCGGTGCTTATTTAATCTCCCCTTTTGTCGGTCGTATTTTAGATTGGTACAAAGCAAGTACAGGAAAAACAGATTACACAGCCCAAGAAGACCCCGGCGTAATCTCTGTTTCCGAAATTTATAATTTTTATAAACAGTCTGGCTATAAGACGGTTGTGATGGGTGCAAGCTTCAGAAACACAGGTGAAATTGAACAACTTGCCGGTTGTGACCGTTTAACTATTAGTCCTGATTTGCTCGCTCAGCTAGCTGAAGATCAAGGTGAATTAACTCAGAAGCTTTCATCATCAAACTCAAGCAACATACCAGTACCATCAATGACCGAACAGCGCTTTCGTTGGGAATTCAATGAAGATGCTATGGCAACTGAAAAACTTGCAGAGGGTATTCGAAAATTCGCAGCAGATCAACGAACACTTGAAGCACTTTTAAAGGGGCATAAAGCTTGATTAAGCGTATTATGCGTTTGTTTGAAGAAGTAACCAAACAAGATAAACCAGACTCAAACTCGCACGACATTCTTCTTGCGAGTTTAGCTTTACTCGTTGAAGTTGCTAAATCTGACCACGATATTGAACATATCGAGCAACAAGAAATTATCGCTCACGCAGTTAAAACATTCGGTATTGCTCAAGAAGATCAGGACGCTTTAATTACTCAGGCTGAAGAAGTCGTCAATAGTTCAACTTCACTGTACGAGTATACGTCAGTGATTAACGAGAAATATTCTGAAAGTCAAAAATACCAATTGATTTACGCTATGTGGCGTGTAGCATTTTCTGATGGAAGAATAGATCGTTATGAAGAACACTTAATTAGAAAAGTTGCAGATTTGATTTATATCCCGCATGTTAAATTTATTCAAGCAAAACACCAAGCTTCTGAACTAAAACAGGGTTAATCAATTCGACTAACGAAGGTGTGTTCATTTACATTTACATTTACATTAATTTATTTCGTCAGCGCGAAAATAATTTAGGTCTTTAGCATGATAATTGTTGGCCATCGAGGCGCTAGAAACGAAGCACCTGAGAACACTGTTGAGGGTTTTGTGCATGCGCAAAAAAATGGATGCCAATATTTTGAACTAGACATTCAACTCAGTGCCGACCATGAGTTAGTGGTTTTTCATGATACAAATCTAAAGCGTACGACAGGTAAACGCGGAAAATTAATACACTTTTCCTACTCTTCTCTCAAAAAACTTGATGCCAGCTTGAGTATGGCTAAATGGCATCTTTGCAAGATCCCAAACTTACAAAGTGTCATTAATGCATCACCTCACACCAAACACTGGCAATTTGAAGTCAAAAGTGACAGTCGACAGCGATTGATCATTCTTACTCAACGCCTGTATCAATTTATTATCGAGAATAAATTAGAAGATAAGGTAACCGTTACTTCTGCTAACCGCTGGTTTTTAAAACATATTAAAAGCTTACACCCTGAACTGTTAACGGGTTATGTCGCTGAGAACAGATTTCTTGACCCAATAAAAACAGCACAAATTCTTGGCTGCAGCATGCTTGCAATTAGCATTACCTTAGCAAGTGAACGTAACGTTAGAAGAGCTAAAAAAGCAGGCTTAGAAGTTTCCTGCTGGACTGTAAATAATTTATCTAAAATGAAGGCACTTAAAAATTTAGGTGTGGATAGCATTATTACTGACATACCAACTATTGCACTTGATGCCTTTTCATAATATCAAGCAAAGAAAATGATCTTTTGTAGAACTTAAACCCAATCTATCGATAATCAAGAAATAACGGTCAGATATTCAACGTCAATATCTTTATCGATATAAGCCATACCAAGCTTATTCAAATAATCTAAACGATCAGCCTTCATCAAATCAATATCAAGTACACCAGCACCGCAATCCTGATAGATTTTAGCAACAAAAGCCATGTACGCCTCACCTTCTTTAACCATCAATAAACTTGCAGCACCAACATCAGGTCTGACTTTATTATTCAACTCTTCGGTCAGATTAACTTCCAAAACAACAGGTTTTTCTTCGGAACCAACTTGAGCATTCCTCTCTTTAATTGTTTGACCTGCCCAGTAGAACGCTAATTGTTTGCTTTGCGTTAAGAACACCGGTTCAATAGTTTCCGTATAACTATTGCCAATGGTTGCCATAACCTTTTTTGCTGTTTGTTTTAGTGCTTTATCACCAGAGCGTTTTAAGCCATGCTCTAATATTGACGAAACCAGCCCTGACGACGTGCCGTGATACCAGGTTTTTCCTACTGTAAAACCATCTTTTGTTAGTAGATCTTTAGCATCTTGTAAGGTTTTTGGAGTATTCGTCATATCAAGTCTCACTAGTTAAATTCTTACTTTAAATCTAAAGAAAAGGCGACACTCTTTTTCAAGAGGTCGCCTTTTCAAACACTTTCTACCTGAGCCTTAATAAGCCAGACTCAAGCAACCAAACTCAACTTAGCTGAACTGGTTAGAAGTATTCTTAGCACCGCCAGCTTTAAGCGCACGCTCACCAGCAAAGTATTCTTTGTGGTCATCGCCCATATCTGAACCAGACATGTTCTGATGCTTAACACATGCGATACCTTGACGGATCTCTTTACGCTGAACGCCAGCAACATAACCAAGCATACCAGCTTCGCCAAAGTACTCTTTCGCTAAGTTATCAACAGACAACGCAGTTGTGTGGTAAGTCGGTAAAGTGATCAAGTGATGGAATACGTTTGCTTCACGAGCAGTATCTGCTTGGAAAGTCTTAATACGCGCATCAGCAGTCGCAGACAATTCTGTCTCATCGTACTTAGCGTGCATTAGTTCGTCACGGTTATATGCGGAAACGTCTTCACCTGCTTCAACCATCGTATCAAACGCTTGCTGACGGAAGTTTAGTGTCCAGTTGAACGAAGGAGAGTTGTTATAAACAAGTTTAGCATCTGGGTGTACTTTACGTACATCATCCATCATGCCAGCGATTTCGCTTACTGTTGGTACTGCAGTTTCGATCCAAAGTAGATCAGCACCTGCATTAAGAGCACCAATACAGTCAAATACGCAACGCTCATGACCAGTACCTTGACGGAACTGGTATAGACCAGAAGGTAAACGCTTAGGTCGAACTAGCTTGCCACCACGGTTAAATACAACATCGCCTTCAGCCATGTCAGCTACGTCGATTTCTTCAACGTCGAGGTAAGAATTGTAGATATCGCCAGAATCGCCAGGCTCAGTAACAACAGCGATTTCTTTTGTAAGACCAGCACCTTCAGAGTCAGTACGAGCAACGATAAGACCGTTGTCGATACCTAGCTCTAGGAAAGCGTGACGCAATGCACGGATCTTAGAATGAAAGTCAGCGTGAGGAACCGTTACTTTACCGTCCTGGTGACCACATTGCTTCTCATCAGCTACTTGGTTTTCGATTTGAAGTGCACAAGCACCCGCTTCGATCATCTGCTTAGCCATTAGGTAAGTCGCTTCAGCGTTACCAAAACCAGCATCGATATCAGCAACTATTGGCACAACGTGAGTTACGTGGTTATCAATTTGATCTTGAATATCAGCAGCTTTAGCTGAATCGCCAGCTTCATTAGCAGCGTCTAGTGCACGGAAAAGGCCGCCTAGTTCACGTGCGTCAGCTTGACGTAGGAATGTGTATAGCTCTTCAACCAAAGATGCAACAGAAGTTTTCTCATGCATTGACTGATCAGGAAGTGGACCAAAATCAGAACGTAGCGCAGCTACCATCCAACCAGAAAGGTACAAGTAACGACGATCAGTTTGTCCATTAAAGTGCTTCTTGATCGAGATCATTTTTTGTTGGCCAACAAAACCGTGCCAGCAGCCTAGAGACTGTGTGTACTTAGTCTTGTCTTTATCAAATTCAGCCATGTCAGCGTTCATGATATCAGCAGTATATTGCGCTATATCAAGACCTGTCTTGAATTTGTTTTGAGCACGCATGCGAGCAATTGATTCTGGATTGATTGCTGCCCAGCTGTCGCCTTTTGCTTCTATTACTGATGAAAGTTCTTTAATACTGTCTTGGTAAACTGACATTTATTTGTCCTTTATTTATCTATAAGGGAGATGTTTCTTTTACAATTTCACGTGTTTACTACGTATTACAACTTTATAAAAGGAACGAGTTTTAATTTCGGAGTGAAGTCTAATGAATTAAAGATAATAAATAAAATATATTGATATTATATTGGGTATACATAGCATGAATACCATAAAATTCAACTTACAACAAAACAAAATAAGTTGTTTAAATTCAGTAGAATACAATCTTATTCTAGAAATACACTAAGCATTAAGATTTATTTTTGATACAAAATGATACTTAGTGTGACAAAAAATAATGGCCTTTGGTGAAATATAAACGTCATTTATTCGTTCCCAGTGGATGACCCCGAACAAGTATCAGGGAGGTCTGGTCAGTAAATACTGTTATATTGATGCAAAAAAGACCTTATTACGCAGCTTTATCTTCCAGCTTCTTCCCCGCCTGAATACTTTCATCAAAATATACATTTTTAATATTCGGCAATGCTGCAATTTTCCTCATGACGTTTAACCCTTCTACTGCGTAGTTTTCTATCATTTCAGCATCGACTTTATAAGGTTCCCCAACAGACAACCCTAATGTTGCAGGACTTAAACGCCAGCCGTTAGTTATCTCAGAACCGCCAACCAGATTCACGGGTAAAATAACATCGCCAGGCCGTAAATAAGCATCAATAAATCTTGGGTTAACATACTTCATCGTGACATCGCCCTGCTTATTTGTATAAGAGCGAGAGCCTTCAGGGAAAATCAAGAATGGCTCATGCATTAAAGACTTAAATAAATCATAATCAACGCGTTCAAGCTCATCCAGAGCACTATTTAACCGCGCTAGCTCCAGATATTCTGCTAACTCTTCTTGCTCCACTTGCTTTAATTGAGCTGTTACTTGCTTAAATGAAGCTTCATCTGACCGCACCAATTTATTCATAAACTCTGTATACGTCATTTGCTCAATGAGTTTTAAACCCGAATTTGGCATCTTGATTAAAAACTGAGTACGCCGTCCATTTTTTAATAACTCATCAGCCAAACCTTTTTCTTCAACTGTTGAGGTTTTCTGTGAGGGTAAAGTTAAAAATAAATTGCCGACATTACTGGCACCATTTTTTAAAACTATATTTGAGAACATACGCGGCCCAACGACCGTATTGCAATTAGCGGTTAAATTATCGAAGCCTAATTGCCTCAATACACTTCGCACAAAGTAAGGACCTAAATAACCTTCATGATGACCAACAATAAAGATCCGATGACCTGAAGCTTTCAAAACTGAAGCTTGATAAAGAGTTCGCACTACTTGAGAGGAACCAATTGCAAATTTACTATCATGCTCCATTGAAACCCGCTGGCCGTGATCACCTACAAGAATAAGATCTTTAGTATTTTTTCTTTCTAAATAGGTAAAAAATTTATGCCACATGGAGCTATCGGGCAAAACTGGTGAAATAGAACGGTTAAATGAGAAAGGAATAGCTAGAAACCTCTCAAGACCACTCTTGGTAAATTCACTAAAGAAATTGTGTTGTAAAAGCTGATTTTTGCGCTTTTGAAATTTTTTGGCAATATCCGGAAAATGTTTTTTTATATCCAAACCATCTCGTTTTGCAAACGCAATAATATCATCCATCATTTGAACCGCCCTAACATTATGTGGAGCTCGTTTAAATGAATAAAATTTTGCAGTAAAAAAACCAACTATGCCTTTAAAGTTGACTACGTTTAACAAAGAGTGAAGGTAATCTTTTAGACCTTGAGGTGCAGGTATTCTAAGAAAGCTTGCAACAATAAAATCTTTCAGCCTATCAACAAGGCCCGCCACTTTAGCGAATAGAACAAAGAATATATTGGTTGCACGATATACAAGGTTTCGTTCATGGATTGATGCTATTGATTTTTCAAGGCGTTGCTTGTTTTCCTGAAAAAAACGTAAAGCATCCCCCTTGGCAAGCTTAACCTTTTCCTGTTGCCACCACTGAATTGACTCGGTGTTCTGTGGTTTGGTTTTACCTTCTTTTTCAGTCATAGCAAGAGCCTAAATTTAAAAGAGCATGCAGGCTAGCAGATTTCATCTATTGATTCTATACAGAGAGACAGCTTCGTAGCCTATTTATTCATACCTTAAACGAAGAGATCAAGCATTTACTCAATGTATGAAGCATTGATATTTTCACTGGTCTGTTACGTAATGACAGGGCTTCCGACAAAAGCAAAATATCTTTTTAAATCATTAAACATTTTATAATTTCATACAATTACAATAAAGATTTTTTTAGACTTAAAAAACGAATGTATACTCCCATAATCAAGCTTATAAAAATGCAATGACACACACTTAAAACAAGACGCCATTATGACTACTTCTCATACAACACAAGCCGTTGATACACTCATCCATGCCCGTTATGTGATTCCCGTTAATCCAAAAGGAGTCGTATTAGAGCACTACAGTGCAGCGTTGTTGGATAATAAAATTATTTCAATACTACCCACCACAGAAGCGCTTTCACTGTTTACAGCGACAGAGTCCTTTGAACTTAAGCAACACGTCCTTATGCCTGGTTTAATAAATGCCCATGGCCATGCCGCTATGAGCCTTTTTCGCGGACTTGCAGACGATTTGCCTTTAATGGAGTGGCTGAATGACCATATTTGGCCTGCTGAAGGAGAATGGGTTTCTGAAAACTTCGTTAGAGATGGTACAGAACTCGCCATTGCAGAGATGATCAGAAGCGGAACCAGTTGCTTTAGTGATATGTACTTTTTCCCTAATATTGCAGCAAAAACTGCAAACAAAATTGGTATACGTGCTCAATTTTGCTGCCCTGTTCTCGACTTCCCAACTATCTGGGGTACTGGCCCGGATGATTATATTGAAAAGGCATTAAAGTTAAGTGATGAATATAAGAGCAATAGCCTGATAAACATTGGACTTGGTCCACATGCGCCTTATACCGTTTCAGACCAACCATTAGAAAAAATTCGTGACATCGCACTAGAAAGCAATCTACCAATACAAATTCACTTACATGAAACTCAGCACGAAGTGGATGATGCAATTATTCAATCGGGTCAAAGCCCTATTCAACGTTTAAAAAAACTTGGTCTTATCGGACCAGACATTCCACTACAATGTGTTCACATGACAGCGCTGTCTCCACAGGATATCGAAATACTCAGCACCAGTAACGTGCAAATCATTCACTGCCCTGAGTCAAACCTGAAGCTTGCCAGTGGTTTTTGTGAAGCGTCAAAACTACTCGACTCCGGAATTAACGTCGCACTGGGAACTGATGGTGCCGCCAGTAATAATGATTTAGACATGTTTGGTGAAATGCGTACTGCGGCACTCATAGCAAAACCCATTGCAAAAAATGCAGCTGCACTCGATGCAGCAACGGCATTGGAAATGGCGACACTGGGCGGTGCAAAGGCTTTAGGTCTAGATCAAAAAACAGGCTCAATTGAAATTGGCAAGTGCGCAGATTTGATCGCTATCAATTTAGATGCACTGAATAGCCAACCAAGCTTTGATCCTATCTCAGATATTGTATACTCCGTTGCATCGAATCAAGTTAGCCACCACTGGATTAATGGTAAATTATTACTTCAGGATGGCAAACTATTGAATTTAGATGTAAAAAACATTATTTCTAAAGCTCAGCAGTGGGCAGCTAAAATAAAGTCCACTGATACAAGCATTACCAACAAATAGTTTTATCAATTCAAGGGCTACAAACTAAACAACATGAATCAAGCTACTCAAAATGTCGATCCTAATGAAATTGCAAAATTTGAAGCCCTTGCCAGCCGTTGGTGGGATAAAGAAAGTGAGTTCAAACCTCTGCATGACATTAATCCATTACGATTAAACTACATTGATGAACGTGCCCGTCTACCGGGAAAACGTGTTCTGGACGTCGGTTGTGGCGGAGGAATTTTGTCTGAAGGATTATGCCAACGGGGTGCACACGTATTAGGCATAGACATGGGCGCAGCCCCTCTAGCTGTTGCAAAGCTACATGGAATAGAAACGGGCGTAAAAATAGACTATCAACAGATTACAGTAGAAGCTTTGGCAGAAGAACAAGCAGGCACATTTGATATTGTTACCTGCTTGGAAATGCTAGAGCATGTGCCTGACCCAGCGTCTATTATTAAAGCCTGCGCAAAATTATTAAAGCCGGGCGGCCAATTATTTCTCTCTACGATCAACCGTAACCCGAAGGCTTACTTATTTGCTGTCGTAGGTGCAGAGCACGTATTAAAAATGCTGCCTAAAGGCACACATGAGTACAAGAAGTTTATCAAACCTTCAGAACTCAGTTCATTTGTGCGTCAGGCTGACCTCGAGTTTAAAGACGTCACAGGAATGGTTTATAACCCTTTATTGAAGGAGTATAAGTTAGCAAGAGATGTTGATGTAAATTACTTGATGCATGCGACCAAAGCAGAGTGAGCCATTTCAAGAACGTAGAAGCAATCCTCTTCGATTTAGATGGTACATTGGTTGACACAGCAACCGACTTTGTCAATGTGCTTAATCTACAACGAAGACAGCACAACTTTGAACCATTAGATTCACAATTAATTCGTGATACCGTCTCAAACGGTGCCCGTGCATTAACCAAGTTAGCTTTTGGCGGCAACCCCGGCGAAGAAGCTTTCGAAAGAAAACGTTTAGAGCTATTAGAACTTTATGCAGCGTGTGCCGGTGATCAAGCGCAGCTATTTGAGGGTATGGATAACGCGTTATGTCATTTCGAAAAACACAATATTCCCTGGGGCATTATTACAAATAAACCAAGACGCTTTACCGAAATACTGCTCGACAAGTTATCGCTGAGTGCTCGTAGCGCCATTACGCTTTGCCCCGATGACGTGACTAAGGCCAAGCCGGACCCTGAATCTCTGTTTCTAGCATGCGATCGTTTGAATTGTACTGCGAAAAACGCCATCTACGTTGGGGATCACGAGCGCGATATCATTGCGGGGAAAGCAGCTAATATGCGTACCGTTGCAGCTCGCTATGGCTATATCCAAGATAAAAATAGTATTTCAAGCTGGAATGCAGACTTTGAAATAGATCACCCTTCTGAATTAATTTCTTTATTTAATACTTCCTTGACCTAAATTTCTCAGTATTTTTCTCGAAATCATCTATGCTTAGAATAAATAAAATTTCTGTTTGATTTATTTTTAGGAGAATACATGGCTGTTGAAACAGCGCTCGTCGTTGATGACTCCAAATCTGCCCGAATTATGCTTAGCCGTATGGTCAAGAAAACAGGGCTGGAAGTCGAAATGGTTGAGTCAGGCGAAGATGCACTAGTACGCCTAGAATCTGGTCCACTTCCTGACGTTATTTTCATGGATCATATGATGCCTGGGATGGATGGTTTACAAACAACCAAAACAATTACATCTAACTCATTAACCGCACATATTCCAATCTTTATGTATACCTCAAAAGAAGGCCCTGAATATGAAGCTGAAGTGAAGGCTTCAGGTGCCTGCGGCATGCTTGGAAAGCCAGCAAAACCTGAACGTCTTTTAGAGGTTATAGCAGAATTAAATGAAACACTAAATGAGCGAAGCACTTTATCTGAAGAACCAGCGAATAAAGAACCAATATCAGAAACTGTACAACCAGCGATAGAAGTCACTGAACCACTACAGGAAGCACCACGACAAACAGAAGAACAAAATACACCTGAACAAATTATCGAACCAGAGGAAGAAGAAATGAGCAAGGAACTGATAGAGGAAGTATCAACACTC
>Ga0209495_1000138_pt1 | contig 57138 bp, 45 predicted proteins | sample EN1Hudsemesocosm_FD_184629 | JGI IMG/M metagenome (GOLD analysis project Ga0209495, IMG submission 184629) | Methane-oxidizing microbial communities from mesocosms in the Hudson Canyon - EN1E Hudson Canyon (SPAdes) (version 2) | ecosystem: Environmental > Aquatic > Marine > Cold seeps | place...
TACGGCTTTTTTGAACGATACCGTTGTCGCACCACTAGAACTGGCTTCTTGGTATGGAATCTCTGTTCCTTGCTCAATAAGTGCGGTTGCTTGGTTTGATGTTATCACTTTAGGGCTGGAAATTACTTCACCATTTCCCTCAGCTTGCATTGCTGACAACTCTAAATCTATTAAAGTACCAAAGGGTAGTTTAGCCAGTGCTAAAGCAATACTTCCCGCTGGAGTACTGACCGGCAAGTCCACATTTAAGCTATCACTTGTCTCCAGAGCATCCCCATTGTTTAGTTGATCCGTAGCATTTAAACTTCCTGATGTCATTGCACGGTTAAGAATACTATTTCCTGTATGTGTTTCTGTTGTCACGCCAAACCTAACGCCTAACTCCTTAGTAAAGTCATTACTTGCAATCACAATTCGAGATTCGATGAGTACCTGACGAATAGCAACATCTAACTTGTCTATTAATTTTCGGATCTGCACAAGTTGATTTGCCGTATCACGTAATAATAATGAATTTGTACGCTCATCAACCGTCACGCTACCCCTCTTTGATAAAAATCCTGCTACTCCAGCCCCTGAGTTTTCATCATCCGTTACGCTTGCTAACAAAGTCGCTAACTCTGACGCTTTTGCAAAATTAACTTCAATTATTTCTGAATACAAGGGTTCTAATTCAACTAACTGTTTCTTCGCGGCTAGCTCTTGCTTTTCTCGTGCAGCGATTTCAGATGCAGGAGCAATCAACATCACATTGCCGTTTTGACGCATCGCCAAACCTTTTGTTTTCAAGATGATGTCTAATGCCTGATCCCAAGGCACGTTTTTTAGTCTTAAGGTTAGGTTGCCTTGAACCGTATCACTTGTCACTAAATTCATGCCCGTAAAATCTGCAAGCAATTGTAAAACAGCTCGTACTTCAATATTTTGGAAGTTCAAAGATAATTGCTCACCTTGATAGCCAAATTCATCTTTACGTGCTTCAGCTTGGAGCTCTTCTGAAATTGGTTTCACTTCAATAACGAGTGTTTTTTCTGATTGATATGCTAAATGCTCGAATTTTCCTGATGTCGATAATGTTATTTTCGTGTTATTACCTGATTGAACACTATCTACAATATGTACTGGTGTTCCAAAATCAATCACATCTAAACGTCTACGCAGATTTTCTGGAAGCTCAACACCTTCTAGCTCAACAACGATCGTATCTCTTTCTTGTTGAACATCTACGGCCGAGCCCTGCTCAGCTAGCTGAATCATTAATCTTGCCTCGCCATTTTCACCACGACGAAAATCGATATCAGAAACTTGGTTATCATTATCTACTTCTGCAACACGTTGAGTACCTCCGTCCACAGTTACCATAATAACGTTGCCATCTTGTTCTATAGAGTAAGGTACTTCCTGTTCTAGGTTTATAACCATTCTGGTGCGTTCGCCAGCTTCAATAACAGAAATACTTTTTGTGGCACCCACATTGATCTGCTGAGTTTTCTTATCGAGTTGATTTGTAACTCCAGCAAAATCTAATACTACGCGAGCAGGGTCATCGATTGAAAACGTATTTGGTTTATCAACAGGTTCTGAAAATGTCAGTACTAATTGAGCTTTTTCACCCGGCAAAGAAGAATAGCCTAAAGATTGTAGGTCTACTGCCACTGCCACAGTTGTAGAAGCAATAAAGCTTACAAGTATCCATTTCATCATGTTTTTTAATCGATACATATTTAACATCCATCCATTCACTTTATTGTTATATGTCATAAGGTTCTTCTTTAACATCTCTATTCTATTAGTCATATTTCTATGCCTTTAATTTACATCGATAACAGAAAGAGATGAATCACGCTCAACGTAACCACCCTCACCATCTGACACGATTTCTTTCAAGGTTAAACCAGAATCTAACACACTGATGATTTGACCATTATCCTGTCCAATATAATCACCAGCCTTCACTTTATGGATAACACCTTCAGGAGCCTGAACGAGTGCCCATATATACTCTTGCTCAAGTGTTCCCACTAATCTTAACTCATTTAAGCCATATGATTCTAATACTTCTTTTAGCCTTGTTCGATCAGGTTGAATACCATTATCTACTACTACTTTAATCTCTTCTTCAACAGGGGCAATATCAATCACGGTAGCAACAAAAGGATTACGTAACTCACCTGCTGAATATGAAAATTGATCATAGGCCTTCATCACTGGCATTGGTTCGATATCAGCTTTCTGCTTTGCCTTAACAGTGGCAACATAGGCAGCTAAATCCTCTTTATCTTTCTGGCACCCTGTCAGAAACAAGGAGACAAGCATAAAGAGTATTATCTTATTCACATTTTCCATATTTAAATTTTCCTACTGCTCATCAAAATAACGATATGTTTTTGCTGTAATATCCATCGTCATTTGATCTGAATCTTGTCCAAGAGGTGTCAACGTCAGGTTATGCATAGTCACAATCCGTGGTAATGAAGCCACAGCACTCACAAACTCACCAAATTGATGGAAGCTTCCTACTACTTTCATCTGAATAGGTAGTTCCGCATAAAAATCGACTGGGTTCTCACCACCGGGTTTAAATAATTGAAATTCCAAACCATTAACTAACCCTGATCTAGAAATATCTATCAACAAGTCTGCCACTTCACTTTTACGAGGTAACTGCTGCAACATAGAAGAAAATACAATTTTCATTTCCTTCATTTGCTTTTTGTAGGCCTCTAAATTAACAGCCTTGGCATATTTTGTTTCTAGTGACTGTTTGAGTGTAAGTTCTTTCTTTTCTGCAACTGCCAACGCAATTTCTTTATCTTTGATAATGTAATAATAACCACCGGCCCAAACTAATACACACACTAAAACAATAGCTATAATCTTTACAAATAGTGGCCATTCACCACTCTCATTAAAATCTAATTCACTTAAAGATGATAGTTCCATAACTCAAAGCTCTCCATCTTCAGTTTTTACTTTCGATTCAGGCACACCTAAAACAAACTTACGAATAGCATCATCATTTGTAGACGTTCGTTGAATAACCTGCAATGTTGACTCCCCAAACTCAGTATTATCCTCTATGTTTCTCATAAATACTGACACTCGGGCATTAGACTGGGCAACACCATTAAATGTTAACGAAGCGCCTTGTCTTGTCACTTTTTCTAGGTGAATTCCTTCTGGAACAGTTTTCACTAAAGAATCAAACACTTTTACAACTTTAGGTCGACTTAATTGTAACTGCTGAATGACTTGCATCCGAGCCACTAAACGAGCACGTTCCTCTTCAAGCTTACTGATCTCTTTTATTTTTATATCTAGTTTTGCAATTTCAGTATTTAAATATGTATTACGAGCTTGCTGTTTCTCCAACAATCTATCCGCAAATAATATTGCACCATACAGTACTGCCACTGCAAAAATTAACCCAGCAACAAGTGAAGCCACAAATTGTTGCTGACGTTCTTGACGTCGTTCTTCACGCCATGGGAGTAAATTAATGTGTGCCATTAATCAAAACTCCTCATTGCAAGACCACATGCAATTAACATTGAAGGCGCATCATTGCTCAATGCAGTGATCTCTACCTTCGAGCCTAAAACCATATCAACAAAAGGGTTCGCAATGGATGTCGTAGTATCCGTATCTTCTTCGATCATCGCATCAACACCCTGAATTGAGGCACAGCCCCCTGCCAAGAGAACATGGTCAATTGACTGATATTGCGTTGATGTGGAAAAGAAAAACTGTAATGCTCGCGTTACAGTTGTTGTCATTAACTGCTTAAATGGGTCTAAAACTTTTGGACCGTAATCATCTGGTAAATTATTTTCTTTTTTTGCTCGACCTGCATCTTCAAAAGACATCCCGTAATGTTGCCCGATATTATCAGTTAACATTCGGCCGCCAAAGGTCTGCTCTCGTGTAAAAACAATTTTTCCGTCAACCAGCACATGTAAGGTAGTGACCGTTGCACCAATATCAACAACTGCGACAGTTAGGCCTTGACCATGTAGTGGAAGTTGAGGGGCAATAAGAGAAAAAGCATTTTCTACGGTGTACGCTTCTACGTCGACTAGTTTTGGTTTTAAACCTGCCATCTCTAGAACTTCAGTACGCACATCCACATTTTCGCTTCGTGACGCAGCAAGCAATACATCAACAGCATCGACATCAGATTCAGAAACACCGACCACCTCAAAGTCCAAGCGAACTTCCTCTAAAGGGTAAGGAATATGACTTTCAGCTTCTAGCAAGATCTGCTCTTCCATTTCGCGTTCAGAAAGAGATGCAGGATATGAAATTATTTTTGTAATCGCAGAGTTAGCAGGAACAGCAACCGCAGCATCTTTTACTTTAGTGCCTGATTTTTTTACGGCCCTTTTTATTGCTGTTGCAACATCTTCTTTGTTCTCGATTTTGCTTTCAACAACAGCATTAGCAGGCAAAGGCTCAACAGCATAGGAATCAACACTATACTTACCGCCTTTCAAGCTAAGCTCTAGCACCTTAACTACTGATGAACTAATGTCTATCCCTAACAGAGATTGGGAGGATCGTCCGAACATATACCGCCTCAATTACCAATAATAAAAAAATACTTACTTCTCAAACCTAATGTAGTTTCTTAAGACTATAGTGCATAAATAATTAAAATACAATTAAAGTTATCCCTACTCGCCTTTATTTGCGTGATAAAACAGAACAAAATCACATTTTCACCTTCTTCATTCTCTATATTTAGTTGTGTAAACTTACTCGTTATATATACTAAGTACCATTAGTTACTTTGAAACTCAAACTTAAAGATTCTTATGTTCCCTTTTCTACGCAAGCTATTTAATCTCGCCTTATTTGGTGCCGTTTTGCTTACGGTCGCAATTGCCACTATTTATTACTTGCTTGCTCCCAACCTACCAGACACCGAAAGTTTAAAAGAAACACAATTTCAGGTTCCTTTAAGAATTTTCAGTGCTGAAGAGCTGTTAATTGCAGAGTTTGGAGAGAAAAGACGTACTCCTGTCCAATATAATGAAATCCCTCCTTACCTTATTCAAGCAATATTAGCATCTGAAGATGATCGATTTTTTGAACACCCTGGTGTTGATTACCACGGTATTTTACGTGCTGTTTATTCACTTGCAACAACAGGTGTTAAAGCACAAGGTGGTAGCACGATAACAATGCAAGTTGCTCGGAATTTCTTTTTGAGCCGTGAAAAAACATATTTACGTAAACTCAATGAAATCATACTTGCTCTCCAAATCGAACAAAAACTCACTAAAGAAGAAATTTTAACCCTTTATCTAAATAAAATTTACCTCGGCAATCGTGCCTACGGTGTTGGAGCAGCGGCCAAAGTATATTATGGAAAGCCTTTAGCTGAGCTGACCTTACCTCAATTTGCCATGATTGCAGGCCTTCCCAAAGCACCGTCAAAATTTAATCCAATAGCCAATCCTGAACGAGCACAATTGCGCCGTGATTATGTACTTCGTCGCATGTGGCAAGTGGGCCACATCAGCCAACAAGATTATCAAACATCTATCCAAGCACCTATTACAGCAAGTTATCACAATAGAAATGTAGAAGTGTATGCCCCCTACATTGCTGAAATGGTCCGGACTCAACTTATTGAACAGTATGGTGACGATGCTTATAACATGGGTTTAAATGTTTACACGACTATTAGAGCCAAACATCAAAGCGCTGCCAATACAGCACTTCAGTCAGCCCTACTTGCCTATGATAAACGCCACGGTTATCGAGGCGCTCAAAACAATACCGCTATAAAAGAAGGGATGAAAGCTGAAGATTTCGAACAAATGCTCTCACGCTTTGACAGGATAGGTCCTCTACATCCAGGTATTGTTATATCCATCGAAGAAAAGCTGGCTCAGATCCATGTAAAAGATCATGAAACCATTGAACTATCATTGGCATCATTAGTTTGGGCACGCAAACAATTAGGTACAAATCGTCGAGGAAAAGCAGTTACCGACGTGACCGATATACTCTCACTTGGAGACATTATTCAGCTTCATCAAGACGCTAAAGGATCATGGCAATTAGCACAGTTGCCCGAAGCTGAAGGTGCATTAATTGCAGTGTCACCCTTTGATGGCTCAGTCACAGCCCTTAATGGCGGTTTTGAATATTTCCAAAACAAATTTAACCGCGTAACACAGTCTCGTCGCCAGCCTGGATCAGGATTTAAACCCTTTATTTACTCAGCAGCTCTAGACAAAGGCTATACGGCGGCCAGCATTATTAATGATGCTCCGGTCGTATTCGACAACCCCTCTGATGAGAATGTTTGGCGCCCAGAAAACTATAGTGGAAAGTTCTTTGGTCCCACACGCTTACGCGTTGCATTAACCAAGTCACGCAACTTAGTATCAATCAGAATTCTTCGTGATATTACGGCAAATTATGTTATCGGCTATGCCAAGAAGTTTGGTTTTGATACAACGCAAATGCCTAAGAGCCTATCACTGGCATTAGGAAGTGGTAGCGCAGCCCCATGGGATATGGCTCGGGCCTACTCATCATTAGCCAATGGCGGTTATCGTGTTGAACCATACATTATTCAGCGTATTGAAAATGCTGACGGTGAAATAATCATGCAAGCAAACCCTCTAACGGTCTGTGAAACATGTGTTGTCAACGATACAGTGACACAAGCGGACAGTGAAGTATTAGCCCTTAAGCCTGCTGAACGCATCATGACAGCCCAAAATAACTTTATTATGAATAGCTTATTGCGAGATGTTGTTCGTTATGGAACAGGCCGCAAAGCAATGAGTCTGGGTCGACATGATCTTGCTGGAAAAACAGGGACCACAAATGATCAGATTGATGCTTGGTTTAATGGCTTCCACCCTGAACTCGTCGCCATTAGTTGGGTCGGTTTTGACGCACCTAAAACACTAGGACGGTATGAAACTGGTGGGCGAGCAGCGCTCCCCATGTGGATTGATTTCATGAAGGTTGCACTTGATGACGTACCTGAAGAGCCGCTACATCAGCCGGTTGATATGGTCACCGTCCAAATTGATCCTGATACAGGATTATTGGCAGGTCCTGATACGCAAAAGACTATTTCAGAAACTTTCCGTGAACAGTATGTACCAACAGAAATATCTCCACCAACTCATATAGAGCTAGAGCCTTCAAGCCAAAACCTAGTTCCTGATGAAGAGCTGTTCTAGATAAGCGCTTGTTTGGGAGAAAAAGTATTCCAGCGTAAGTCAACTAGACGATCCTACTTAACTCGTTTTGCCAAGCCTCCTGTTGACAATATGCCATCAGGATAATGTCCATTCAATAGCTTTAGCTGTAATAGTGGGCTATTACTGATACGTGACTTTCTGGCCCAAGCGGCATAATTATCACGCTTTTTAATCGTTACAATTTCCAAATGCAAAGCCCGTGCAAGCGGCCTTTCATCTACAGACAACTTATGAAAGCTTCTTACGGTACTTAAAAAATCAACATCAAAGCGATCAAAATCTTTACTATTTTTAACACCTGCATAGAATATAAAGGCTTGATCACGGAAGTAAACTATCGATACTCGTATTAATTTATCCTTCCTTATAAAAAGTCCAGTATAAGCATCCAGACCATTTACATTGAGCTTTCTTCCCGCATGTATATTCTTAATCTTTAATCGCGTTTCAATAAACGCTTTAGGCGATAGTTTCCGATTAATATCTGCTGCTCTCATCTCAATAAAAGCGAGGCCTCCAGAAGAAATTGCCTGTAAGCTGTCAGCCCGATTATTAACCTGCCAAGCAATAGGAAAATCAACTGAGAAATTCATAGCTAAATGATAAAAATGGCGACCAGAACGAATACCTTCTTCTTCACTATCCCCAAACACCAAGCCATCAATATGGTTCAAGTATTCTCGGCGTAGTGTTTTACCTTGCTGCCCTGCAGAAAACTGTTCTGCGCTTCCAACCACTTCATGCAATCGTGTGTCATTATCAGGATGGGATGCAAATAAGCCATGATAACCTTTCGCTTCTCGACCTTGTTTCTTAGCTTCAGCTGCTGCAAATGTTTCCTGAGTTTTTAAAACCCGAATCACCTCAATCATAGCATTAGGATTATAGCCAGCTTTAGCAAGATATTCTGCACCCAGACCATCAGATTCTAATTCGTGCTCACGGCCATAACCACTCAACAAAGCCCCACTCATAAGATTAAATAAATCTTGTGTAGCACCACCCCGAAGTTCAGGGAAAAGTATTGAGCCTAATAAATAACCCAATCCTGCAGCTTGAGATGCACTTTGCTGACGCACACCATGTCGTGCTGTAACATGACCAATCTCGTGCCCCAATACTGCTGCAAGCTCAGCCTCGGAATTCAGGTAAACCATCAAGCCTCGAGTGATATAAATATACCCGCCAGGAAGCGCAAATGCATTAATAACTGGTGAATCTAAAACCGTAAACCGGTAAGTGAGATTCTGCCGATGACTTACAACAGCTAAACTGTCACCAACAGACTGAACGTACGACTGAAGCTCTTCATCGTCATAACGACCATACTCGGCAATGATTTTAGGATGATTAGTTCGGCCTAAGGCAATTTCACTATCTTCGCTCAACATGACAAAGTCATGACTGCCACTTACAGGGTTTTGAGCACATCCTGTTAAGCTTAAAAACAGCAAAGCCCCTGCTAAAAAGCAGAGGCTTTGTAATTTATCACGCACTATATTTTTCACAAATACGTTTTTTATCATTTTCATTCTTGACCTAATATATAGGTCTGTCGAATTATTTTCCGTATTTTTGGCGGAATTTATCAACACGACCAGCAGTATCAAGCATTTTTTGCTTGCCTGTGTAGAACGGGTGACATTCTGCACATACATCCAAACTCAAAGCAGTGCTGCGAGTAGAACGTGTCTTAAAGTTGTTACCACAGCTACAAGTAACTTCGATCTCGCTGTATTCTGGATGGATATCCGCTTTCATATCTATTCTCGTTAATGTGTTTTAAAAATTTATTAGCCCAACTCAAATAATATTCAGGGCTTTAGAACCGTGCAATTTTACTGATCAATTCATCTAACAGCAAGTTTTATTTGTCATTGTGCCATAAGAATACTAGCTAAAATCCTTTTCTGCTACTAACAACGCCTGATTACGCCACCCTTGATCATGACTTCCCAATAAAGCCTCTTCACGATAAACGCGTAGCGACATCGAAGAAAACAACCTTAACAACTCATTATCAGACAATAAAAAATCAGGATTTTTGGGCCCTTGCTCATTCACCTTATCGCGGCAATAGGTTTGATAAAACACTAAGCCCCCTGGCTTTACTGCATCGACCAATTGAGGACACAAGCCTCTATCAAGAAAAAAGCTAACAACCAATACATCTAGAGAGTTAGGCTCAGGAGGCGAACTTAATACATCTTGCACTTGGGCATCAATTGCTAATACATTTGATTTCGCAAACTGGTTCAACTGCTCAATGGCAACAGGCGATAAATCCCATGCTAAAACATCTAAGCCCATTTCGGCCAGTAACCGAGCATTGCCACCTTGGCCACAAGCCAAATCCAATGCTAGCCCATTTTCTGGGAGTAAATGCTTATTTTCTGAAAGCACCAAAGAAGCTGTCGGCTCCATCAGCTTCTGGCTGTATACCTTGTCCCACTTTTCTTGCAAAGACACTAACTAACGACGCCAAAAAGCGGGGGTCAGCACAACTAATAAAGTGAAAATTTCTAAGCGGCCTAATAACATCGCAATACATAACACCCATTTTGAAGGAGAATTAATATCACCATAATTAGCACCGACTTCACCTAAGCCTGGCCCAAGGTTATTAAGACATGCTGTCACAGCAGAAAAGGAGGTCACAATATCTAAACCTGTCGCCATTAAAAATAGATGCATGATGCTAAAACAGAAAATATATAAGGCAAAGAATCCCCATACAGCACCAACAACTTTGGATGGCAAGGCCTTATTATTAACCTTGATAGCATAAATCGCATTCGGGTGAATCAACCGCAATACTTCACGATACCCCTGCTTGAATAACAACATGACGCGAATAACTTTCATACCACCACCTGTCGAACCAGCACAGCCACCAATATAACTGGTCATCAATAATAAGATGGGCAAGAACCCTGGCCAGAGTGAATAATCTGTCGTAGTAAAGCCTGTTGTTGTCCCAATCGACACCGCTTGGAAAATCCCTTGGTGAATAGCTGTCCACGGTGTATCAAACGTATGAGTAAAATAAAGATATGTCGACGTAACAATAGAAATAATTGCCAAAATCCATAAATAAACACGCAATTCAGAATCTGCAAAATAGTGTTTTATAGAACGGTGTCGCCATGCCAGAAAATGTAATGAAAAGTTCATCCCTGCTAACAACATAAAGACCACGGTAATCATTTCAATAGTTGCACTATTAAAAAAGCCCATGCTCGCATCGTGAGTAGAAAAACCACCAATCGCGACAGTTGAAAAACTATGTCCGATGGCATCAAACCATGTCATACCTGCCCAATGAAAGGCCACTGCACATGAAACTGTAAGTGTTAAATAGATATACCAAAGTGCTTTGGCAGTCTCAGTAATTCGAGGAGTAAGCTTAGAGTCTTTCATCGGACCCGGCGTTTCAGCACGATAAAGCTGCATTCCCCCGATCCCTAATAAAGGTAAGATGGCAACAGCTAATACAACAATCCCCATACCACCAAGCCACTGTAAAAACTGACGATAAAATAATACCGCTTCAGGCAAGTCGTCTAAGCCTGTTAGAACCGTTGCCCCAGTTGTTGTTAAGCCAGACATTGATTCAAACACGGCATCTGTAAATGACATGGCAGGAACCTGTGTCATATAAAAAGGTACCGCACCAGAAATGCCCAATGTTACCCAGAACATCACAACAACAAGGAAACCATCACGAATTTTTAACTCTTTGCGATGTTTGCGAACAGGGTACCAAAACGCAATACCAGCAAGAAGAAGAAGCAAGAAAGCATCAACAAATGCTTGAGTTGAACCATCTTGATAAAACAATGAGACAGCAATAGGCGGTAGTAATGTGAAACTAAATAGTCCTAACAAAATACCTAAGATGCGTTGTATGGTTAAAAACTGCATTAATCTGCCTGATTTTCTTTAGTGATTCGCCGATAATACGCCCACACCATCAACATGAACAGCGACAATAACAATAAAGGTAGCTGCCCCCATGTAACATAAGGTGTTTTTCCTTGCCGCGGTTGAACATTACCAGTCATCACCGCTTCCTCAAACTGAGGCGTCTGGTGACGAATTCTCCCTTTGAAATCTATAAATGCAGAAATACCATTTGTTGTGGAGCGAACCAGTGGGCGGCCCATTTCTAAAGCGCGATTCTGAGAAATCTGTAAATGTTGATGAGGCGCGAAGGAATCGCCATACCACGAGTTATTGGTCGTATTTATCAAAAGCGTTGCTTGCGGTAGGCTACGCAAAATTTCTGTTGAGAAAGCATCCTCATAGCAAATTGATAAGCCAATAGGTTGCCCAGCAACATCAAGCAATTCTGAAGAAATAGGACCCGGACGAAAAGCAGACATTGGCAAATCAAAGAATTTAATCATGCCCCTCAACCATTCCAGTGGAATATAGTCTCCAAAAGGCACGAGATGACTTTTGTAATAAAAACCTTCCTTTTTACCAAGTGACATCATACTGTTGTAATAAGAATCTGTTTCTTGATCCAGTACCGGCAAACCCAACAATATCTCTGTGTCATTTTCTCTTGCTAATTTAGCAAGGGGATCTAAAAAGAACTCTTTTGCCTGGTGATGAAAGACCGTTACCGCATTTTCTGGCCAGATAATTAAATCACTGTCCCAATTTTCTACTGTTCTAGTTTCATACAAAGCCAATGTTTTAAATAACTGCTCAGGATCCCATTTTCTTTCCTGTGGAATATTCCCTTGAATAAGACTCACCTGAATCTCATCATCAATAGGCTGAGTCCACTGCTGAGGCTTTAGAACACTACCCCCGAACCATATCAATGAAATAACAAGGAGCGGCCACCACTGTCTTTTTTGCCAAACAATGACTAACAAACCAGCAGACAAAGCAGTTAATAATGAAACACCCAACACACCTATCACGGGTGTATAACCACTTAAAGGCCCGTCAATCTGCCCAGCTCCAAGCTCTAGCCAAGGCAATCCCGTCAAAAACCAACCTTTAAACCATTCAAATAAGAGCCAAGAAACAGGGAGTAATAAGACCGTATCAAATGATGAGAAGACGCCTTTTGATAAACGGTTTACCCCCCAGCCAAGCACTGCAATATAAGAGGCCATAAAACTGACAAACAATGCTGTCAAAAACCCTGCTAACAAGACATTGGCTTGCCCAAAATCATGGATAGCGACATAGATCCATGAAATCCCAACACCAAACATTCCAAGCCCAAATAAAAAGCCTCTTAGCAGCGCTAACCTTGGCGTAATGTTATCCCATGATACAAACAACAACGCTAAACTTAGAACCGCTATCGGATAATAGTGAAAAGGGGAAAAAGATAAGGGCAGAAGGGCACCTGCAATCAACGCAATGACGTGGCCTAACACTGGTGATTTAAGCATTATTTAGATTCCATAAAGACATCAATGTAATACTAAAATTTAGACTTCAGACTTATCTAAACTAGGGCGCTCTTTCTCATTTAAGATCACCATCTCAAGTAGGTGAATACGGCGGTTGTCTGCTCGTATAACCGTAAACTCAACATTTCCTATCGTGACCTTTTCATCTCGCATAGGTAAATGACCAAAATGATTCATAACAAAGCCACCGACGGTGTCAAAGTCATCATCACTCCACGCCATAGCGAAATACTCATTAAAATCCTCTACTGTTGTTAATGCTTTAATTGTATAACTAGAGTCGTCATGTTTTAAGATAGGCGCATCATCATCAATGTCATGCTCATCTTCAATTTCACCAACAATTTGTTCTAACACATTCTCAATGGTAACCATGCCAGCAACACCACCATACTCATCAACAACAATCGCCATATGATTTCTACGAGCACGAAACTCCCGTAGCAAAACGTTCAAACGTTTGCTTTCAGGTATAAATACAGCTGGCCGCATGATTTCTTTTAGATCAAAATCAAACTTATCAGCAGACACTACGGCTGCTAATAAATCTTTTGCAAGCAAAATACCAATCACATCATCTCTATCATCATCAATAACAGGGAAGCGAGAATGTGCCATTTCAGTGATTAGCTTTAGCGTGTCTTCTGCTGAAGCATCACGCGAGACCATCACAACTTGAGAACGAGGAATCATGACATCTCGTGCTTGCATTTGAGACACACTTAATGCGCCTTCAACAATCGAAAGGGCTTCTGCATCAATAATATGACGTTCAGATGTACTACGAATAAAATCAATGAGCTGTTCCTGATCTTTCGGCACAAACAGTTTTTTTCCTATGCGCTGAACCCAAGTCAAATTATTTTTCGAGCTCCTCGATTGTTCATTACTCATGATTGCATCTCTTCTTGATACGGATTATCAATATCTAAGGTCTGTAGAATTTTCTTTTCGAGCTCTTCCATGATCTCTGCCTCATCATCCTCAATATGATCAAAGCCTAACAAATGCAGGCAACCATGCACCACTAAATGCGCCCAATGATGATCAACTATCTTGCTTTGCTCCATCGCTTCTTTTTCAACTACCGGCGCACAAATGACTAAATCACCTAGCAAGCGAGGTTCCATCGGCACGGGCGAGTCAAAAGGAAAAGAAAGCACATTGGTTGCCCCTTCTTTGCCACGATAGGTCGAGTTTAGTTCAGTACTTTCTTCACTTTCAACTAGGCGAATACTTAATTCACACGCTTCAGAAATATGTTGCAATGCAGCATCAACCCACTGTTGAAATTGCTCGTGAGTGGGCACATTCTCATCACAAGCAATTTGCACATCAACTATAACTGACATTAACTAGTTGCTCGCTCAGACTGCTCATAAGCCAAGATAACTTTTTGCACAAGAGAATGGCGAACCACATCTTTTGCTTGGAAAAAAGTGAAACCAATACCTTCAACATCTTTCAACACTTCGATCGCATGACGCAATCCAGACATCTGTGAGCTCGGCAAATCAATTTGAGTAATATCACCCGTAACCATTGCCGTAGAGTTATACCCCAGCCGCGTCAAAAACATCTTCATCTGTTCTTTAGTCGTATTTTGCGCTTCATCCAAAATAATAAAGGATTCATTCAATGTTCGACCACGCATATAAGCAAGCGGTGCAACTTCAATAACATTACGCTCAATCAGCTTAGCAACACGCTCAAAACCCAGCATTTCATACAAAGCATCATATAAGGGACGTAAATAAGGATCGACCTTCTGACTTAGATCGCCAGGTAAAAAACCAAGCTTCTCACCGGCTTCAACTGCAGGTCTTACTAGCAAAATCCTACGAACAAGATCACGCTCTAAGGCTTCCACAGCACATGCAACAGCCAGATATGTTTTACCTGTACCGGCAGGGCCAACACCAAAGTTCACATCGTAAGTCATCGCTTTACGTAAATAGTCTTGTTGGTTCTGACCACGAGCTTTAACTAAGCCTCGCTTAGTCTTAATGACAACTTCTTGCTGCTCCACAGGTGAAAATAGTTCTTCTCCATCTGCTTGGCGAATTGCCATATGAACTTGTTCAGCGACTAAAATAGTTTGTGCCGTTTCAGCATAAAGCTCATGAATCACTTCTTGCACATTGGCCAATAACTCGGCTTTACCGATAATCTGAAATTTAACGCCTCGATTATTAATCTCAACACCAAAACCACGCTCCATCATTCTCAAGTGCTCATCAAGATGACCACAAAGATTCGCTAAACGGGGATTATCTGCAGGACTTAATTCAAAACTAATACTGTCCAGTGAAGGTTTTACTATTGTCAAAATGAAGTTCTCATATGTTTAAAGAATAACGCTATCTGCAAGCAGCTCACCACGAAGAGAATTGCTGTACGCTTCCGTGATATTCACATCCACAAACTTGCCTAATAAAGCCTGATCGCCAGCAAAAACAACTGAGCGGTTATTTTCAGTACGCCCTTTCATCTCACCATCAACACGTTCGGCTACACGCTCAACTAATATTCGTTGCGTTGAGCCAAGCATTGCATGACTGTGTGCAGCTTCTTGCTCCAGTAATTGTTCTTGAATCTGTTTCAAACGATCTTTTTTAACATCATCAGGAACAGAATCAATAAAGGCTGCAGCCGGCGTGCCCGGGCGAGCGCTGTAAATAAAGCTAAAAGAGTGATCAAAGTTCATTTCTTTAACCAAATCTAAAGTAGCTTGGAAATCAGCATCACCTTCATCGGGAAAGCCAATAATAAAGTCACTCGACAAACTGATATTAGGTCTAACTTGTTGCAGGCGGCGAAGTTTCGCTTTGTATTCAATTGCAGTATGACCACGCTTCATCATTGCTAAAATGCGATCAGAACCTGATTGAATAGGAAGATGAACATGGTTCACCAGTTCAGGCACTTCAGCAAAAGCATCGATTAAACTATCTGAAAACTCAACGGGGTGAGAGGTCGTAAAGCGAATACGATCGATACCATCAATGGCAGCAACATAATGAATAAGTAATGCTAAATCAGCAGTATCACCATCATCCATATCACCTTGATAAGAATTTACGTTTTGACCCAATAGATTTACTTCACGCACACCTTGAGCAGCAAGCGCACGGATCTCAATAAGTACTTTATCAACAGGACGGCTAACTTCTTCGCCTCGAGTGAAAGGCACGACACAGAATGTACAGTATTTACTACAGCCTTCCATGATCGATACAAATGCCGAGGGACCATCTGCTTTTGCTTCCGGTAAATTATCAAACTTTTCTATTTCAGGAAATGAGATATCAATACGTGGCTTATGGCTTTTCTTAACATCTGAAATCATTTCAGGAAGACGATGCAAAGTCTGAGGGCCGAAGATCACATCAACATAAGGTGCACGACGACGAATCGCGTCCCCTTCTTGGCTGGCCACACACCCACCGACACCAATAATTAGGTCAGGCTTGTCATCCTTCCACTTTTTCCAACGGCCCAATTGATGAAACACTTTTTCTTGTGCTTTCTCACGAATCGAACACGTGTTCAGTAATAATACATCCGCGTCTTCGGCTATATCTGTTACTTCTAATTGATGAGACTGCGCAAGAACATCTACCATTTTTGATGAATCATATTCATTCATCTGACAACCAAATGTCTTTATATAAAGTTTACCGGCCATTCAACACTAAAATCATAAAAATAAGACCGTGTAGAATACTATTTTTAGGCGCTTAACTCAAAAATAAGTGATTGTTTTTATTAAAAACAGTATATTGTTCACCTGATTTAAATCTAAAGGAATAGATGAATGTCAATCAAGGACTGGCCAGCAGATGAAAGACCAAGAGAAAAACTATTACAGAAAGGCGCTCACGTATTATCTGATGCGGAGTTACTTGCCATTTTCCTGCGAACAGGTGTCACGGGGCTTTCTGCAGTAAAACTCGCACAACACTTGTTACGTGATTTTGGCAGCTTGCGCGCCCTTCTCGAATCTAATCAATACCAGTTCTGCCAACATCATGGGCTTGGTCCAGCCAAATATGCTCAACTGCAAGCCGTGTTAGAAATGAGTCGACGTCATCTTGAGTCCACCCTCACACGAGGCGATGCTTTAACAGATGCCGCGACAACCAAGCAGTATTTGCAGCAGCGTTTACGTGCTTACCCTCATGAAGTATTTGCCTGCTTATTTCTTGATACTAAACACCGAATGATTTCATATGATGAGTTATTTTCTGGCACCATTGATAGTGCGAGTGTATATCCAAGAGAAGTAGTCAAACGCGCTCTAGAGCACAATTCAGCAGCGGTTATCTTTGCCCATAACCACCCATCAGGTATTGCTGAACCCAGCCAAGCCGACCACAACATTACTCAAACATTAAAAGCAGCATTAGATCTCGTCAATATTCGCGTGCTTGATCACATCATTATTGGTGATGGTGAAACCGTTTCTTTTGCCGAAACAGGGCAGCTATGACTCAATCTAAATCAAATGGCTTTTTAGCAAACACCTTTTTACCCGTAAACATTGCAGAAACAAGCCCATTACGCTCTTTTAACTCTGTCACAACAACACCTAAAAGGTGTAATAGCACTGCACCTAACAGTACATAAAACGCATAATAATGCGTGGTGATAAATGGCTTTCTAAAATCTCGCATTGCTTTGTATGATGCTTCATCGACACCTTCTTTCGAGTATGGATTAACGATATCTACCGTTGAGTTATCAATCGCGATCCACTCTTTTATTGTGTTGCCAAAGGGAGGCATATAGACATCCGTACCGGCTAACACTAAACCAGTAATCGCTTGAATGCTTAATAATAAAAACAATAGCGACACCATTAAGCGTGCAATCGGGTTATGACCTAAAAACCCCACAGGCTTTCCTGATTTTTCACCCTTAATCATTGCTGACAATTGAGTTTTATACTGTGTACCAAATGGGAGGATTGCAGACCAACGCGCATAGCGACTACCAATAAAGCCCCAAATAATACGCCACGATAGATTAAGCACAAACACATAGCCGATATACACATGGACTGTTTTCAGTAAAATCTTGCCGTCACTAGGAATGCCCAATGCTTTGGCATTTAAAATCGCCGTTCCGACTGCAATGAGACCTAATACACAGATCACATTAAGCCAGTGAAAAACTCGAACTGTTTTATCCCAAACTGGATAGGCTGTTAGTTGTTGTGTTGAACGTGTCATATTATTTTCCTCACAATCCGTTATTAACGACCATTACACCAAACCATTCTTAGCTAACGCTTAAAAGTAGCTAAACTGAAAATGGATATTTAATCGCCTCATGGCTTTCATAACCTTCTACTTCAAAATCATCCATTGTCACCCATGTTTCAAGATCTTCCAGAGATTTAATATCAGGGTTTATTATTAATTGTGGTGAAGGCAGTGGCTCACGCTTTACTTGTACATCACGCATTAATTCAAGCTGATCTTCATATATATGTGCATTAATAATTTTATGGTATGCCATGCCAGCCTTATTACCAGTAATCTGGGCAATCAATGCAAGGAGAGTGAATACTTGCACCTGATTAAAATTTAGCCCCAAGGGCACGTCACAAGAACGTTGGTAAGAAGTTAAATAAAGCGTGTCTTCTAATAATGAAAAAGTATGCGTATGCATGCATGGACGCAAACAGCCCATATGAAACTCACCAGGATTATAAAAACTTAAAATCTCACCACGGTCATCGATCCCCTGTGACAAGTTATCCACCAACTTACGCAGTTGATCTAAATGCCCCCCATCAGGTTTAGCCCATGAACGACCTTGAATGCCATAAACACGGCCCATATCATCAGGCCCTTTACGATAAGGATTGTTTAACCACTGTTCATTTTCATTGGCATTCGCATCCCATGTTTTCGTTCCCAGCGCCCGAAAGTCAGCTGCATTATCATAGCCTCGAATATAGCCAAGGATCTCTGCAATGGCTGATTTCCAATAACTTTTTCGAGTCGTAATTAAAGGAAATTGATTATTAGCAACATCATAATTTAAATCAGCATTAATAACGGTTAAACACCGTTTTCCAGTACGCTTGTTCTCGATCCAATGTCCTTGGTCGATAATTCGATTACATAGATCAAGATACTGTTTCATGACAAACCTTAAATAGTGATAAGTATGACTTATTATCGCAGGTTATAAACTTCAAAGTTGAGTTAAAACAAGCAAAATATTACAAAGAGTATTTCTGCATTCTATACAGTAAAGTATCTCGACTGATCCCTAATAATCGTGCTGCACGTGAACGATTTCCTGCGGCCATTTCGAGTGCTTGCTCGATTAAATCCAATTCAATTTGAGCTAACTTTATTCCCGTAGGAGGCAAAGTAAACAAATGCTCACTTGCAGCGACCTCGGGCATCATCTCATGCGGCAAGTCTTCAGCATGCAGTAACTTTCCCGGATTCAATAAAGCCATGCGCTGGCAAAAATTAGTTAATTCTCGAATATTGCCCGGCCAAGCATAAGTAAACAGGCATTGCTCGGCATCTTTTGAGTAACGCACGACAGCATTTGCCCCCGCAAATTCACGGCCAAAGTGACGTAACAATACAGGAATATCTTCACTGCGCTCTCTTAAAGCAGGCATAGTAATAGGCACAACTTGCAGGCGATAAAACAAATCAGCCCGAAAACGACCTGCAGCAACCTCTTCTTGCAGGTTTTTACTTGTTGCAGCGAGAATACGAACATTAGCCATATGTAGTTTATGACTACCTTGCAACTGACACTCTCCAACTTCTAGAAAGCGTAAAACCTTTGCCTGAACAGAAAGAGGTAAGGCATTAACTTCATCAAGAAAGACAGTCCCACCATCAGCAGCCAACAATCGACCTCTATGTTTTATTTCACCCTCAGCATTGCAGCGACCAAATAAATCGACTTCAATCCCATCTTCTTGTAAAGAAGGACAGTTTATAACCATTAACGGTTTATCTTTACGCGCACTTTCACTGTGTAAGACTTGAGCTAAAAGCTCTTTTCCCGTGCCTGTTTCACCATAAATTAAAACACTGGCATCACTGGCAGCAATCATCGGGAGAGTACGTAAAAGATGAGTAATTTGAGGCGAAGTCCCTAAAATAGTAGTCATCACATTACTCCATATTCATTTGAGAATGATCGACAGGATGCACATGATTCACTGAATGATCATGTCCGCCACTATGATCCATTGGCCAAAATGCGGTAGCAAGTGCCATTACAATAATTGAAATACCGGCTATGCGTCGTAAATGCTTCACCCTTGCCATTGATGCAAGAAAGCCTGTGAATAGGCCCGCCCCCATAACGGCAGGCAATGTACCTGCACCAAAAGCCAACATAACGAGAGCACCATTAACAGGATCACCTGATGTTGCCGCCACAGTGAGTCCAACATAGACCAAACCACAAGGTAACCAGCCCCAAACCATACCTAGAAAAAAGGCTTGAGAATGTGTTTTAACAGGTAACAGTTTCTGACCAATTGGCTGCAATAACTTCCAAAGAGGTCCTCCTAAACGCTCCATTCGAGCAAACATAGGAAACCAACCAGCCAAATAAAATCCCATTGCAAGCATTACAAAAACAGATAAATAGCGTAATACAGTATGGCCATCAAATGATGCCAACGGTGAACTAATGAGTCCAACAATAGCACCGGCAGCACCATAGCTTAGTAATCGACCTAAGTTATAGTTAAACACATAGGGAAACATCTTGCGCTGACTTTCTCGCACTTCAACCGGCAAACTTAATGTCAGCGCCCCAATCACCGAACCACACATTGCAATACAATGAACTGTACTGACAAGCCCAAGTAAGAAAGCAGAAATATACGAGCTTGTAAAACCATCCATTATTAAAATAAACCTTGCGCGACAGAGACTAAATAGTGGCACATTAACATGTGATTTAAAAATTAAATTGCGTCATTTCACACACTTGCACCCTATAAAACACAGTTTTTCTCACACCTTATCCCTTAGAATACTCCGCAACTATTTAAGGAGCTTACTGTGCGATATTTCAAACTATTACCGCTACCACTTTTAATGATGGGACTTCATTCGCCATTACATGCCGAGCATGTCAGCCTACCAGCAATATCTGTTGAAGGCTTTGCAGGTGAAGCAACACCTTATGCTATTCCCCCTCTTTCGATCGCAACACCCGATACTGGCGACATGATCAAACGCCTACCGGGTGCGAATATTAATAGCAACGGCCCCCTAACAAGTATTGCACAATATCGCGGCCTATTTGGTGACCGTGTCAATGTACTGATTGATGGTGTTCGCATCAGTAAAGCGGGCCCTAATAGTATGGACTCACCATTAAGTTACCTACCTGCATCACGTGTTGCCGATGTTGCTTTATACCGTGGTATTGCACCAGTGAGCTCAGGTATTGAAACGATTGGTGGCACTATCATGGCAAACTCAAAACAAGCTGAATTTGCATCTGGTGATGAAGCAGAGTTTCACGGTAATGTAACCGCTGGCTATGCTGAAAATGGAAGTAGCCGTTATGCCGGCGTCTTAGCAAGTGTTGCCAATAAGAACCATCGTTTCCAAGTTGCGGGCAGCTTGGATCGTGGTGATGACTTAGAGTTTGATGATGGCACAATTGATCCAAGCAGACATGAACGCGATACGGTCGGAATAAACTATGCATTCCAACAAAGTGGTAACACTTTAGAACTTGATGTTGAACATCATGATACTGGCGAAACAGGAACAGCTGCTTTACCAATGGATATTATGTTTGCCCGCGGTGAAAACTATAAAATCAAGTTTAGTAAAGACTTAGAAAATGGTGGCAAAGTTAATGCACGTTTGAACTACCAAGATGCTGAACACTTAATGAATAATTACACATTAAGAACAGGGCCAACAATGACTCTTGGCATGATGACTATGCCGATGCATCGTTTTGCCCTAACAGATGTTGAATCACATGGTTATCATTTTACATACGGTCTAAATAATTGGCTCGTCGGTATTGATGGGGATCAAGCCGAACATAATGCCACTATGTTTGATCCTAATAATTCAAATTTCTACCTTGATAACTATAAAGGCGTTGAACGTGATCGCCACAGCATCTTTGCTGAATGGAAAGGCCAGATAGACAGCAACTGGAAGTTAGAAACAGGACTTCGTTATACTCGCGTATCAATGGATGCAGATCAAGTCAACAACCTTGTTAACCCAATGGGAATGATGGCTCCGGCAATGTTACAAATGCTGCAAACCAATATAAATACCCTGCAAACATCTTTCAACACCTCTGATCGAGATCAAGATGATAACTTAATTGATTTAAGTGCCGTCTTCACACATAAACTCAATAATGATCTTGATATTGAGTTCGGTCTAGCCCGTAAAGAACGTGCACCGAGTTACCAAGAACGTTACCTTTGGGCAACGATGGAATCAACGTCAGGTTTAGCTGATGGTAATAACTATGTTGGTGATGTAAACCTTGATGCAGAAACTGCCTACCAAGCAGAAATTGGTTTTGATTGGCACACGCCAAAAGCTGCGATTTCACCTCGCGTGTTCTACCACCATATCAATGACTATATTCAAGGTGTCGCCACAACAGATACAACCGTTGTCGATGTTAGTACAGCAATGGGAGACTCAACACCACTACAATACAGTAACGTTGATGCCAAACTTTACGGTTTAGATGCGAACTGGTTTGTAGCACTATCAAACACATGGCAACTCGATGGAACTGTCAGCTATGTTCGCGGTAAACGTCGTGACACAAGCGATAATCTATATCGTATTGCTCCACTAACAGCTCGTACCATGTTGAGTTATGTTCAAACAGAATGGCGTGTTGGTTTTGAAGCAGTCACCGTCGCTTCTCAGAACCAAGTCTCTGATGAAAATGGTGAGGAAAAAACAGCAGGCTATGCCGTGTTTAACTTAAATGGTAATTATCAACCAACTCAAAACATCACGTTAACAGCAGGTGTTAACAACGTGTTTGATCGTGATTATGAAAATCACCTAGGTGGTTATAATCGTATTAGTGATAGTACTGACATTGGCCACATGGATCGTTTACCTGGCTTAGGCCGTAGTGCTTATGTCGGTGTGAACGTTAACTGGTAATGTAATCACTCTTCGCGGCTAAAGCGCGCTCCTACTTTTTATACAACAATTGTAGGAGTGGCGCCCCCGCCACGAATGGAACTTATATAATGCTTATTGAATAAGCGCTTTAATTTGTTCGCGCTGACTCTTTAATTCAAACAATGCCTGTCGAGGCTCATCGGCATCCGTTGTATAACGAAAGATAACCTTTTCACCGTGCTGAAACTGCTGCCACAATGATTCAATTGCAAGTTCAGCTCGAATAGGAAAGTCTACAACTTCTGGACGTCTATCAGACTTCATATGTTGATAGATATCTTTATCCCACCCCGTTAATTTCAAGATGTCAGGCTTCGCTGCAGACACTTGGCTAAATTGCCATTGCTCCGACCCTTCTGAGTCAAAGGTATATGTCACTTTCTGCTCTTCCCCTGCTGGCGTCGCACAGCGTTTTTCCTGATCTAATTTAATCGGCTTGTTTTGATCGACTTGCAAAACAATAAGTTCATGATCAGCAAAACTATCTGCCACGTGATCGGTAATCATCAAGCTGCCCCAAACCTCACCATTATTTAAACGATGAATCATTAAGGTATCACCGGTTTCACTTGAAAAAGTAATCGACTCACTCGCTTGCGCTGATAAGACGACACCGCATAAAGCTAAACCCAGTAATTTAAATAATTTCATAGCATTCTCCCTTAAGCAATAGACATGCTAAAACGAGATTGGTTCTACGCTTTAATCTTAAGCTTGAAATCTATCGCTTTAAGATATTCGGCTTCTTGCAATAAATCAGCTTCGGTTAGAGGATGCTTGTCTAACCAGCCTGTTGGTAAGGTCAGCTTTAACCCTTTTTTCCTTGCTTTCAACTTAATAAACGTATCGGTTGTTTCACTTCGACCACGATTAAAGACCATGGCCAAACGTAGTAAGATAGTCAAATAACGCGTAGATTTTTTTAGTTCATCCGGTAGCTGTTTAATATCTTTTTTAGGAAATCGTTTTCGCTGTCCACATACCATTGTTGCTAAGGCATGTTGCTCTTCTCGTGAAAATCCTGGCAAATCAGAATGAGCGACTAAATAAGCAGAGTGTTTATGGAACTGATTATGGGCAATCGCCAAACCGACCTCATGTAACTTTGCTGCCCACTGTAAGCGGTCTAAAAACTGTTCATTATCGATGCTCCACTTTTCAGCGACCTGTTCAAACATTTGTATTGCCATAGCACTAATTCGCTGAGCATGATCTTCATCTGTTTGATAACGACGCGCCAAAGACAATACTGTTCGATCACGCTCATCATCATGTTGAATACGACCTAATAAGTCATAGAGCAAGCCTTCACGTAAAGCACCATCTGACACCACCATACGTTCAATTTTTAAACGATCAAACGCCGCTTTTAACACAGCAACACCGCCAGGCAGAACGGATGTCCGCTCCTCACTTAATCCTTCTAACTCAAATTTATCCGTATGGCCTGCTGCAACCATGGCGTCGATCAGTTTATCTAACGATTTGGGCGTAATGACGCCATCATGTGCCCAACCATTTTGATTGACAATATTAGCCACTGTTCTAATCGTGCCGGATGCACCTACTGCATCAACCCACCCTAATCGACGGTACGGTCTTTGAATCGATCTCAAACGAGTCCCAGCAGCAATAAGTGCAGTTTTCATTCTGGTCTTTGAAATTTTTCCACCGTCAAAGAAACGTTTAGAAAAACTCACACAGCCCATCTCAAGACTTTCACGTTTTAAACCGGAGAATCCTTCACCAATAATAAACTCGGTACTACCTCCACCAATATCCATCACTAAACGACGAGAATCATCAAAGGCTAAAGCATGGGCAACACCTAAATAAATCAATCGAGCCTCTTCTTCACCCGCAACAATGTCAATTGGATGACCTAATGCTAACCGTGCTTTACGTAAAAAGTTCTGACTATTTTTTGCCACACGTAATGTATTGGTACCAACAATACGAACACTTGTAGGTGGCAAACCTTTAATCCGCTCACCAAAACGTTGTAAACAAGCAATTGCACGCTCTTGAGACTCAGGACTTAATCGACCATCCTCATCTAGCCCTGCTCGTAATTGCACCATTTCGCGTAGTTTATCTACGACTTGAAAGTGGCCATCACGTAGGCGGGCAATGATCATATGAAAACTGTTTGAACCTAAATCAATGGCCGCTAAGATGGCATCATCAGTGTGCTGTGTCATAAAATTATATCTAGTTGGATAAGATAGAGTCCATTTTGCATTACATCAGCCCTGATGAACAAGTACTAAAAGATGATAATTCCCAATCTTGTATATAAATAACACTAAATGCTGATAAATATCATACTCACAAGATCCTGCCTACTTTTAAAAAAGTCATAATCTGAGTATATTATTTGCATCTTATTAAAGAATTTCCATAAATATGCCTAATACGACCTTAACCCTAAAAGTAAATAAGGCATTAGCAGACTTAACTGCTGAGATTAAAAATAATCAGCTGCAGATCCCGTCTCCCCCTGATCTTCTTATAAAAGTAAGAGCCGTTATTGCTAATAAGGAAAAAGGGCTGAAAAATATTGTCGAGCTGGTAAAGCTCGATCCCAACATCTCTGGCCGGCTAATTAAGGTCGCCAACTGTGCATTATTACCTTCTAGATATCAGGCAACAGATGTTAAATCCGCAGTGTCTAGACTGGGGGCATCGAAAGTACAAAGCTTGGTCACAAGTTTAATTATTGCTCAAAACTTTATGAAATATCGGACTAAAAATATTCAAACATATTTTGATGCAGCTTGGCAGCAAAGCAATAATGTTGCAGCAATCAATTACGTGCTAGCAGCAAAAAAAACTAATATTGACCCTGAGCATGCCTTACTCGCTGGTATCGTTCACAATATAGGCGTACTTCCACTCGTACTAAGACTGAATGAAATCCCCTTATTTAAAGCGCAACCAGAACTATTTCATAAAGTTGCTAACGCCGTTATTCCTAAGCTTTATCCAAAGGCTGGCAAACTTATTTTAGACAAGTGGAACTTCCCAAAAGAAACGGTTGGAATTGCATTAAGTCATACGAAGATAATGCGAGAATCAACAGGTATTATTGATATTAATGACATCACTCTTATCTCTAGTGAGCTTAATAAGCTTTCCGACTTTACCGATGTTGACGTGGTCCCAGAGTCATTAATTAGCTCTCCGACATTCCTAAAACTATGGGACAGCTGGGAAGATGCTAGCAACGATCTCCGTAGATTACGACCTGAAATTAATGACATGAAACAAGATATTTCAAGTTAAATACGACCTAGCTTTAATCCTTATCACTTAGTACGCTTTCAATCATTTCAACGCTTAAATGTCGTACATCCTTACCTTCAACTAAGTAAATAACATATTCACATAAATTATGAGTATGTGCCGTAATTCGCTCTAAAGCACGAGCAGACCACATTAAATCAAGAACACGGGAAATAGTTCGAGGGTCTTCCATCATATAAGTCAACATTGTACGCATGAAGCTTTCATATTCTTCATCGGCATCTTGTGCTTCACGTGCAACATTAAGAGCGGCATCAACATCTAAACGAGCAAAGGCATCTAAGGCATCACGCAACAAACCTCGCACATGATTACCTAGTTTCGATAATTCACTATAATTCTTTTTAGAATGTTCTCTTTCCGTGATGTTTAATGTCTTTTGAGCAATATTGAATGCTTCATCACCAATGCGTTCTAAGTCCGTAATCGCTTTTAGAATCACGGTTACTAATCTCAAGTCACGTGCTGTAGGCTGGCGTAACGCAATAATTTGAATACATTCTTCATCAACCTTCATTTCAAAATCATTAACGCGATGATCATCTTCCATCACACTTCTAGCCAAATCTATATCGGCTCTTTTTAATGATTTTAAAGCATTACCAACTTGTTGCTCAACAAGGCCGCCCATTGCCAATACGCGAGAACGAATATCTTGCAACTCTTGTTCAAACTGTTGCGAAATATGTTGTGAATTATTTGTAGCCATAGTGTTCTCCTAATGTTTCTATTTGTAGCTTTCTCATTTGTCATCCTCGCGTATGCGGGGATCCATGGGCAGTGGAAATAATCACTATCGTTGGATTCCCGCTTTCGCGAGAATGACGGGTATTTGTAAAGTCATTCTATTGTTCTAACCTTTGCGGATTATGTCGGCGATGATCTTTAACCATATCTACCGGTAATATAATCTTCTGTTTGTTTCTTTGTAGGGTTCGTAAATAACTCATCGGTTGGCCCAAATTCAATCAACTCCCCCATATACATAAAGGCGGTATAGTCAGAGACGCGTGCCGCTTGTTGCATATTGTGAGTCACAATAACTATGGTGTATTTATCTTTTAACTCATGAATTAATTCTTCAATCTTCAAGGTTGAAAGCGGATCCAATGCCGAAGCAGGTTCATCCAACAGTAACACTTCAGGCTCAATCGCAATCGCCCGTGCAATCACTAAACGTTGTTGCTGACCACCCGACATCCCCATTGCGGATTCATGGAGGCGATCTTTAACCTCATCCCATAAAGCCGCACCTTTCAAAGACTTCTCAACCACATTATCAAGTGTCGCTCTATCATTCACGCCCTGTAAACGTAAACCGTAAGCCACATTTTCATAGATAGATTTGGGGAAAGGATTAGGTTTCTGGAATACCATTCCCACTTGGCGACGCAAGTCAGCAACATTGACCGAAGGTGCATTAAGATCATCACCATCCAATAACATTTGTCCTTCAATACTGACGCTATCAATCAAATCATTCATTCGATTAAAGCAACGTAATAACGTTGACTTACCACAACCGCTGGGGCCGATGAACGCTGTTACGCGATTTTTAGGAATCGTCATATTTATATTATGTAAGGCTTGTTTTTCACCATAAAACAAATTGAAACCTTTAACCTGCAAGCAGGTTGTCTCAGCCTCCATATTCATTTTAGAGCCACGTTGCATTGAACCAATATCAATTGATCGTGCTGCTGATTGTTGTGCCGCCATATTAACTCTCACTTGCTTTATATGTTTCACGTAGACGATTACGAATTTGAATCGCTACCAAATTTAAACCGATAATAATAAATACTAATAAAATCGCTGTGGCATAAACCAAGGGTCTTGCCGCTTCAACATTAGGACTTTGGAAACCCACATCATAAATATGGAAACCGAGGTGCATAAACTGTCGATCTAAATGTAAATACGGTGCTAGATTATCGACTGCCAGAGCAGGCGCTAACTTCACTACCCCCACCATCATAAGAGGTGCAACTTCACCTGCCGCACGAGCAACCGCTAATATTAGACCTGTCATCATCGCGGGTGCCGCCATTGGCAAGACTGTTCGCCACAAGGTTTCAGCCTTCGTTGCCCCTAGCGCCAAACTACCTTCACGAATAGCACGAGGAATACGCGACAAACCTTCTTCTGTTGCAACGATAACAACAGGTACAGTCAATATTGCCAGCGTGAGTGATGCCCACATTAAACCTGGCGTACCAAATGTTGGCGATGGCAAACTGGCTTGGAAGAACAGTTCGTCAATATTGCCACCCAAAAAGTAAACAAAGAACCCTAAACCAAATACCCCGTAAACAATGGAAGGTACACCTGCCAAGTTATTAACTGCAATACGAATCAAGCGAATCATTGGTCCTTGCTTTGCATATTCTTTCAAATAAACTGCAGCAATTACACCAAATGGCGTCACTAGAACAGCCATAATCATCACCATCATGATCGTCCCGAATATTGCTGGGAACACGCCGCCTTCTGTATTCGCTTCTCGCGGGTCGCTTGATACAAAATCCCATACCGCATGGCCATAAAAGCCTATCTTTTCGATAACATTCATAGCATTCGGACGATGCGTTAACACGACCTTAGCTAATGGAATTTCAACGTCAAGACCTGTCGATATCTTCACCACTATTTGGTCACGGTTTAAGTCTGCGTATAGAACAGATAATTGTTTCTGCAATTGACTGTAATCATCATCAAATTGTGCTTTTTCTTTAGCTAATTCAGTATATTGATATGCACCTTCAGCTACACCGTCTAACTCAAGGTTTCGCTTCTCTAAACGAATTTTTTCAATGCCATGATTAATCTTACCAATCACCTTATACTCAAGGTGCTTAATATCAGCAATTAAATCATTGCTGCGCGCTAAACGTTGCTGCAGCTCAGCATATGCACCATTACCGGAAGCAATGACCTCACCTTGCTGTTTAACCGCAATTAGACGACCGTAAAAGCGCCCCCACTCACGACGCTCAATCGAAATCAACTCTTCAGGATAGCTTGCTTCGCCTAACCAAGGTCCGTTTACCCATCGAAAATCCATACCAAAATGGTCTCGATTACCGACTTTGATTAACATGCGATCGGCACTTTCTTGACCTTCCGGTAAATCAACGCCTACTCGTTTTAACTGACTAGCAGGAACAGTTTCAACGTCAATCAGTTCTCCCATTAAAATTTCAGTCTTTTGATTAGGCTCCGTATAACTAATTTCCATCACATTAGCAGGCCAAAAATGGCTTAGACCTCGTACAGCAATCAAGCCCAACAGACCGACCACCATCACCAAGCTAATACTTACGGCACCCGCATTTAGCCATACCCACGGAGATCCGCTTTTATACCAAGAAGAAAATGATTGTTTAGACATAGTATTAATCCCTACAGGCTGCTGTATTTGTTGCGTAGACGCTGACGAACAACTTCAGCCACAGTATTAAAGACAAAGGTCGCCATAAATAGTACCAATGCAGCGAGGAATAACACTCGGTAGTGAGAACTAGCGACTTCTGCTTCAGGCATTTCAACCGCAATATTGGCTGATAAGGCACGGAAACCTTCAAAGATATTAAAGTCCATAATCGGTGTGTTACCTGTTGCCATTAAGACGATCATCGTCTCACCCACGGCTCGTCCCAAACCAATCATTACTGCAGAGAAGATACCGGGGCTAGCCGTTAGCAACACAACTCGTGTTAATGTCTGCCATGGCGTAGCACCTAAAGCTAAAGACCCCACAGTTAAGTGCTTTGGAACGCCAAATATGGCATCTTCTGTAATTGAAAAAATGGTGGGGATAACAGCAAAACCCATTACCATGCCCACCACTAGAGAGTTACGTTGATCAAAGCCCACACCATGATCATTCAACCATTGCGGCATATTGCTATCAAACAACCACGCTTCAACCGTAGGGCTCATCATCATCGATACCACGCCAACTAGAATAACGACGGGTATTAATATTGCTGACTCCCAACCATCGGGAATACGCTCACTCACACTACGAGGTAATTTTGTCCAAGCCCATGCCGTTAATACGATCATAATCGGGGTCATGATAAATATACTGAACACCCCTGGCAGATTGCCTTCAACAATCGGCGCTAACCACAAGCCTGCTAAAAACCCCAAGATAACTGTTGGCAAGGCTTCCATAATCTCAATGGTTGGCTTAACGATTTTACGCATACCAGCTGACATGAAATAAGCTGTATATATCGCACCAAAAATGGCTAATGGCATAGCAATAGCCATTGCATACATAGCCGCTTTTAATGTACCGAAGGTAAGGGGTGTCAGGCTAAATTTCGGCTCAAAGTCATTACTTGCTGATGATGATTGCCAAATATATTCTGGCTGATCACGGCTTTCATACCACACCTCTTCCCACAATGAATGCCAAGACACATCAGGATGTTCATTATCAATCGCGATCAATTTAACTTGGCCACCAGCAGTCAAGCTCAACAAACCATTAGCACGTGGCGAAATAGCCATAACCGAAGTGTCACTTGCCTGTGCCCGAGCTATTAACGGTTCAATTAATAATGTTCGCTCTGCTGTCGTATGATAAATAGCAAACTGACCACTCGCATCTAAAGCGACAAAGCCTTTACGAGCATATTCTGGAGCAATAGCAACAATCGCTGAGGACTGATCGGAAAAACTGCGAACATTATGCAGAGTGTAGTTATTGTCTTTATCTCTAACGGGGAACCACTGGTCAATGTGACCATCACTCCGCCCCACCAAAATCGAAATACCACCTGTTAGAAATTCAATGGTCGTAATATTAACACCTGACGGCACGGCTTTAATCTTCTGCACTAACCTTGGCGCGGTAATATCTTGAATATCATAGAAAGAGATATTGCCCTCATTATCAGCCAAATATAACTCACGCTGATCGATATCAATCACTAAATGTGTTGTTTCAGCTAATGCAGGTAGACTTAACTCTGAATGTAACTGTTCGATGGTGAATTCATCTTCATCCATAAAACTTTCTTCACGAATCAAACTTGTTATAAGCAACCGTTTATCCGCCGTGACAGCCGCAACTGTTGTTTGCTCTGAATTACTTTGTACACTTAAAAAGTCTAATGCTTGGCCGGCGCTATCTAGTAATAATGTTTCTTCACCAATGGGAAACTCAATTCTTGGCGTGATGGTACGAAGATCATTGGGATAGCTAATTTTATAAGCTTGTTTAAAGACTAAAACGTGTCCATCAGCAAAACCATAAGCAAAAACCCCTGTTGACGGGTCGCCTTTGCCAAAACTGCTAATCGCTGCTGTCGATAAAGGCAATAAAGGTGTCAGCATTGTTTCACCACTTTTCGCAGAAAAAAAGCGGGCTTGACCCTGCATATCTAAACTCAAGGCTACATCGTTATATTCATTCAATGTCACATGAGCTGCAGTGTTTTTCTGTTGAGTAAACTCTGCCGTCGTCTCAAGTTCTGCACCATAAAACAAAGGCACAACAACATACAGCAGATAAAAGAAGATCAATACAATAGCAAAGATTACCGCCATACCACCTGCAGCTACACCATGCTTTGCCATGCGGTCTTTTGCTTCACGCCACTTTCGACGACGTATTGCTATCGGTGAGTTTGCGGGTGGTAATACGCTATTTTTTAGAGCATGTTCAACCATAAGTCTCTCAAAATTACTCAATAGAATCTATATCGATTCATTAACTACAAAACTGTCATCCTCGCGCATGCGGGGATCCATTGGCAGTTCAAATATCTACTATCGCTAGATTCCCGCGTTCGCGAGAATGACGATGGTGCCTTACATCTATAACAAGCAAAAACGCCCCACACGAATGTAGGGCGTCGCTCAACACTGACTAAAATTTATTTAATTTTAGCTAACTCTTTTTCTACAACTGATGCTGGTAATGGAACATAGCCGTCTTTAATAACAACTTGTTGACCCACTTTAGATAACATCATTTTTACAAATTCACGGTCAATCGGTGCTAAAGGTTTGTTTGGCGCTTTGTTAACGTAAACGTATAGGTAACGAGATAATGGGTATGTACCATTCGCAGCATTTGCTTTAGTTGCTGCAATGTAAGGCTTGCCAGGTTTTTTAGTTAACGCTACCGCTTTAACGCCTGATGTTTTATAACCAATACCAGAATAACCGATACCATTTAATGATTTAGTCACACCTTGAACAACTGATGCTGAACCAGGCTGCTCGTTTACATTGTTTTTGTAATCACCTTTACACAATGCTTTTTTCTTAAAGTAACCGTATGTACCAGACACTGAGTTACGACCATAAATTTGGATGCTTCCAAGGCCATCAACACCTGCTTGACCCCAGTTAGTAATATCTTCTGCATGGCCACATTTACGTGTTGCAGAGAAAATCGCATCTACTTGAGGAATAGTTAGACCTTCAATTGGGTTATCTTTATGCACATAAACCGCTAAGGCATCAATTGCTACACGAATAGGTGTTGCTTTGTAGCCATATTTAGCTTCAAATGCGGCTGTTTCTTTATCTTTCATTTTACGGCTCATTGGACCGAAGTTTGAAGTACCCTCTGTCAATGCTGGTGGCGCTGTTGAAGAACCTGCCGCTTGAATTTGAATGCTTACATTTGGGTATTCACGTTTGAACTCTTCAGCCCAAAGTGTCATCAAATTAGCTAATGTGTCAGACCCAACACTAGAAAGGTTGCCAGAAACACCACTGACTTTTTCGTAATCAGCTAAAGCCGGATCAACATCAGCATACGTTGCTGCAGAAAATGCCATTGTTACTGCGGCACCCAAGATTGCAAGTTTTTTAGTGAACATCATTTGTCCAACTCCTAAGAATTAAAATCGAAATACATGTAATAAATCTAAATTACGCTGAGTAGTATCTCGTTTGAATGTGACAATGATATTAAATCTATATTACAGTTCTGTTACAGAGCGTGGAGCCTTACGATATCTAAGCTATATGTTCTCAACTACCCAGATATCGTTTCCATTTTGCGGGCTTAAGATACGTCAAGTCAACCAACACTAAACCATCAATACAATGACCAAAATTGGCATCGACATTAAAATCTATATAACGAACACCTTCTTCATCACATAACTCGGCATATTGTTTATATAAGGTCGGAACAGCGACATTCATATAGGTCAATTGCTCTCGCATAGCACGAAAATCATCTGCGTAATCAACTCCCGTGACAGTACTCTCTACAATCTCAGATTCTTCTTTCGACAAACAATATGGGGTTTTTGCCACCGCCAAAGCATCATCATCAGGAAAATAGTGCTGATAGAAACCAACAATCAATGCCTTGGCAAGTTCAGGATAGCTATTGCTCAAACTCACTGGGCCAAATAAATAACGGATTTCGGGGTAACGCTTTAAATAAGCGCCAATACCATACCAAAGATAATCTAAGCTTCGTTTACCCCAATATTTAGGGCTAACAAAACTACGGCCCAATTCAATACCCTGTTCAAAAAATGGGGCTATTTTATCAGCATCATAATCAAATAAGTCTTGACTATAAATCCCTCTACTATCTGGTTTATCAAGTAAACGCTTAACCTCACCAATCCGATAAGCACCTGCAATTTCTAGCTCTTGTTCATCCCATAAAATCAAGTGGCGATAATCTCGATCATATTTATCTAAATCACGATAACCTCCTGTCCCCTCTCCGACTTGGCGAAACGTCACCTCTCGTAAACGACCAATTTCATGCATCACAGCAGAGTCAGATTGATAATCGAACAAATAGATCTTCATACCGTCTTTAGTTTCACCCAAACATTCAGCCTGCTTTAACTCTCTTTTAATTGCACGACGTTCTTCTGGATGAGCAATTACCTTCTCAGTGATAAATAACGATGATTTTCCTTTACCGATTCTATATAAATGGCGACGCAGTAATTTTACTTTCTCTTTTTTTATCAATGGCAATATCTCAAGCTGTTGATAGGGAATGGGCTCTCCTACATTAATAGCAATCGTTTTTGATTTTTTATTAAACATTTCATGTGCAAGCAATACTCCAGCTAAAGGCTTGTACACCATTGATGTGCTATAAAATAAAGGGGAGTTTTTCGCATTGACAAATATCGGTAGAATAGGTGCATTACTTTTCTTGGCAAAACTCAAAAAACCATTCGTCCACTTAGCATCTTGCACACCGTTGGGACGAATTCTTGATACCTCACCAGCAGGAAAAACAATCACAGCCTCTTCATTTTTTAAGCAATCTAAAATAGTGCTAATGCTACTTTTTGCTGTTGATTTTTTTAAATTATCAACGGGGAGTAATAAGCCTTCTATCGCCTTAAAATCCATCAACATATCATTAACAACAATTTTGACGTCTCGGCGAACCTCCCCCACTAACCTTAATAAAGCTAGGCCATCTAAAGCTCCCAGGGGATGATTAGCGACAATCACGACACGACCTGTTGCAGGAATATTTTGTCGATCACGGTGAGAAACAGAATAACTAAAATTGAAAAAGTTAAGCACTTGCTCAACAAAATCAAAGCCTGTCAGGTCTTGGTGCTCATCTAAGAACTGATTGACCTCTTCTTCATGTGTTAACTTGCGAAGAAAACCTAATGCTGGACGTTTTACCCAAGGACTTCGAGTTTCAAAAGTAGGAAATTTTTCTTGAAGTGCATTTTCGATATTTAACATAGGTGCCCCTTTATATGATCTCTTTCAACAATCATATAAAGGGTATATGACACCTTTATAACAACATGGTGATGCTTTTATGACAAGGCTTATAACTATTAAGGCTTAATCACATGCGTTAATGGAAAACAGCAACAAAATTGTGAGCCTTCACCTACCTCACTACTAATTCTCAGCTCAGCACCATGACGCTGTAATATATGCTTAACAATCGCTAAGCCTAAACCTGTTCCACCCGCTTCCTGTGACCGCCCGCTATCAACACGATAAAAACGCTCAGTGAGTCGATCTAAATGATGCTCGGCAATACCAAAGCCATTATCACTCACCTCAATACAGCCTCGATCTTTATATACAATCCAACGAATAGTGACTTCTGAATCTGTAGGCGTATATTTCACCGCATTAAATACAAGGTTAGAAACAGCACTGCGTAGCTCATCACTATTTGCTAATAACAATTGGTCACTTTCAAGTTCAAGCGTAATCGTATGTTGCCGATATTGCTGTAGTTGCTCTGCATCTTTAACAATAGAACGTAATAAATCTCCGACATTGATAGGCCGTTGTTCAAGTGGTTTTTCTCCCATCTCTAGCTGTGACAGTGTGAGAAGATCTTTGATCATTGCATCCATTCGCTGAGTTTGCTGCTGCATTACAGGCAATGCATTACCCCACTGCTCGGCAGAGCTTTCAGCCGTAAACATTTCCAAATAACCATGCAATACCGTCAATGGCGTGCGTAATTCATGCGAGACATTTGCCACAAAGTCACGCCGCATCCGTTGCAAGTTGATTTCTTGAGTCATATCTCGGGCAATGAGTAATCGTCCCTTGCCCATATAGTTAACAATTTTTACTTCCAGTCTCAGCTCTGGCCGTATCGGTGAAGCAACAATTGCCACATTACCTTTACTAATAGGAGAATGTAATAACTGATGGAATTCAGGATCACGAATCAAATTATTGACGCGAACATGACTATCTTGTGGCCAACGAATACCTAATAACTGTTGTGCCGCTTTGTTTGCCCATTCAACCTTACCAAATTCACCCATCACAACAACAGCATCAGGCAATGCTGCCGTCGCAGCTTGAAACTGCTTCAAATAGCCTCTTAGCCGCTTTTTACGGGAGCGGTTCTGTTTGCCAACGCGATCAATTTCTCGACAAATATCATCAATCACGCCATCAACACTCGGGGGATTATTTTTCTTAGGTTCTTTTAACCAACGGTATAGTCTGTTCCACACATTTTGTAACCACACAGCATAAGCAAATGTTGCTATAAACATGAATGACAACATTTGATCAAATAAAAGACCTACAAATCCAGTCAAGCTGACGATGGTAATTAAACGCCAATAATCCCAGTGCATCATATTAATTAGTCTTCAGCAAAACGATAACCTACACCACGAACGGTTTGGACTAGACCCTCATGATTTGAAGGTTCCAATGCCTTACGCAAGCGGCGAATATGCACATCAACAGTCCGCTCTTCTATATAAACAGTATCGCCCCAGACATGATCAAGTAATTGGCCACGGCTATATGCACGCTCGGGATTACGCATAAAGAAATGCAATAAACGAAACTCCGTTGGCCCAAGATCTATTCGCTGCTCATCCACACTCACCCGATGACTTTTTGTATCTAAAACTAATCCTGCTATTTCAATTTTTTGATTGTCATCTGTTTCAGACAGATTACACCGACGCATCACAGCCTTAATTCTGGCCATCAATTCAGGAGGAGAAAATGGCTTATTCACATAATCATCAGCGCCAACACTTAAGCCTTTCACCATGTCTTCGCTTTCGCCTTTTGCAGTCAACATAATCACAGGAATGCTTGCCCAAGACTCAACCGCTCGTAAACGACGAATAAATTCTATTCCATCGATACCAGGCAACATCCAATCTAATAGAATTAAATCAGGCTGTTGATTTGATAACCATGCCAAGCCTTTTTCAGCATCACTCACTGAGTCGCATTCAAAGCCTGAGTGCCTGAGTGAAAAACACAGCATATCTCTGATTGCTATATCGTCTTCTATTACTAAAATTGCCGTTGCCATTAAGCCACCTTTAATTAATTGATCAGCTCATCATACTGACTATATATTACAGATTTGTAACAGTCAGTTAAATTGATGACTGCACGCAACGTAAAACCCCATAATCATATTCACCTTCCAACTCATCATAGGCAGGCTTTAAACGTCCCTTCTCTTGGTCTTCTTGCGACTCAAGCACAAAAACAATCTCATTGTATGCAGCATCACTTAACTCTAATACATCTCGAACATCAAGCAAGCCTACTTCAATCGCATCAGCGAGATGCGTATAAATTGTGCTCTGCTTAACATCTCGCTGCTGTGCAATCTGTTCGATATCTAACCCTTGCTGATAACACATTAATGTTTCATTAACGGTTGAACTCAAGCGATTATTCAATAGCTCTGACAAAGGGTGCAATGCTATTTCCTTAATGAAATCTTGCCCATATCGAATTAACTTCTGCTCACCAACACCCGATATTTTGCTCAAATCCACCAGCGTCGTCGGCCTTACTTTTAACATTTCTTGCAAGGTAGCATCATGAAAGATGACATAGGGAGGCACGCCATGTTCTTCGGCCAAACTAAGTCGCAATGCTCGTAGCGCCTCCCATAACACCTCATCTTGAGGCCTCACGGAGCCTTTCTGTTTTTTCTCTTTCGCTGTTTTTTCTAGTGTCGCTTGCTTACGTAATTGTAATGTTTGTTCACCACGCAGAAGTGTTCGACACTTCTCAGTCAACACCAAAGCACCATGCCTCTCAGCATCGACATCTAAATACCCTAAAGCGATCAATTGCCTAAATAAGCCTCTCCATTGTGTAACCGGTGTATCACTACCGATGCCAAATGTACTGATCTGATCATGGCCATTGCGCTGAATGCGGTCATCACTTTTGCCATGTAAAATATCAATAATATAGTTCACACCAAAACGCTGCTGTGTACGATAAATACAGGATAGTGCTTTTTGAGCGGACTCAGTGCCATCCCACTTATCAGGCGGGCTTATACAGTTGTCACAATGACCACAAGGTTTAGCACCTGTTTCATCAAAATAGGATAATAATGATTGCCGACGACAAGTCACCACTTCACATAAGCCCAGCATAGACTCTAGCTTTTGGTGCTCAACACGTTTATGTGCCGCATCAGCATTAGAGTCCTGCATAAACTGGCGTAAGGTAATAACATCTTGCAAGCCATAAGCCATCCACGCATTGGCAGGCTCACCATCTCGCCCTGCCCGACCCGTTTCTTGATAATAGGCTTCAATACTTTTTGGCAAACTCAAATGAGCAACAAAACGCACATCAGGTTTATCAATGCCCATTCCAAAGGCAATCGTTGCCACAATGATCACGCCTTCTTCCCGTAGAAAGCGCTGCTGATTTTTTTGCCTAACATCCTGAGATAACCCAGCATGGTAAGGCAAGGCAAGACGACCTTGATCGGCTAACCACTCAGCGGTAGCCTCTACTTTTTTACGCGACAAACAATAGACAATTCCAGCATCATCAGGATGATTGTCTTGCAAAAAAGTCCACAAGCGTTGTTTAGGATTATTACCTTCCGAAATAGCATAATGAATATTGGGGCGATCAAAACTATTAATAAAAACACGGGCATTATCTAACTGAAGTTGCTTAACAATTTCATCACGTGTTCGTTGATCTGCTGTTGCGGTCAAGGCGATACGAGGAATGGCAGGATAACGTTGATGTAATAATTTTAACTGCTGGTAGTCGGGCCGAAAATCATGCCCCCATTGTGATACGCAATGGGCCTCATCAATAGCAAACAAGGACAAATGACATTGATCTAATAGGCTTAGAAACTGACCATTTAACAATCGCTCGGGAGCAACATAGAGTAGCTCTAACTCTTGATTGAGTAGTTGCTGCTCCACTTCTCGCGCTTGGGCAGCGTTGAGGCTTGAGTTTAAATAAGCAGCATTAATACCCAATTGTTGCAAAGCATCAACCTGATCCTGCATTAAGGCGATAAGCGGAGAAACAACAATTGCAGTCCCCTCTCGTACTAATGCAGGGATCTGATAACACAATGATTTACCGCCGCCCGTAGGCATCAACACTAAGGCATCATGCCCGTTCAATAACTCTTGAATAATATCCTGCTGAGCATGACGGAAGTGGTCATAACCAAAGGTAGATTGTAGGATTTCTTGGGCGCGCTTCATTAAACCATTTTACATAAAAAAGGCCTCAAGCGAGGCCCTTTTCTAATCAACATAAGACAATAATTAGACCTATGACATAAGGCCTTTAATCATAAAGAATATACATGCAGCCATAACCGCAGCTGATGGCACCGTGATAATCCATGCAGTAACGATCTTTTTAATCGCATCACGCTTCACATACAAGTTTTTCTTATCTTCTTTTAAGTTTTTCTTAGCTTGTTTAAGCAGCTCTTCCTCATCATCAATTAAACGATAAAGTGTATTGACACGATCATAATCTTGGTCTGTTTTATCTGCTTTTTTATCTACTTTTTTTAATTCGTTTCGCAAAGCAGTTAAGGCTTTTTTCTCACCTTTTATCTCTGCTTTATCTTGAGCAATTTCACTCTCGATACTCACTGATGAGTCTAACCACTCACGCAAAAAACCAACACCAAATATACCACCAATGGCAATGTGTGTTGAGCTGACAGGTAAGCCTAATTGACTCGCAATAATGACTGTAATAGCAGCTGCCATCGCGACAGAGAATGCACGCATTTGATCCAATTCTGTAATCTCGCTACCCACTGTTTTAATCAGCTTTGGTCCATACAAGGCTAAACCAATGGCAATACCAAATGCACCCACACCCATCACCCAGAAAGGGATACCGGCTTTAGCAGAAATACCTCCCGTCATAACGGCATCATTAATCGCAGCCAAAGGACCAATCGCATTCGCCACGTCATTTGCACCATGAGCAAAACTTAATAATGCTGCCGCGAAAATTAATGGCACAGTGAACAAAATGTTCACGCCATTACGATCATTTTGAATCGTGTCTAATTTTGCTTTTATTCTTTTTTTCATAAAAATAAAAACAATCACAGCAACGATAGTCCCTAATAACAATGCGGCACCTAATGTTGGCTTTTTTGTCACTTCAACCGAAAAGAACATAATGTCATTAAAACTGTTGACCATTGGTTGCCATACTTTCTTAAGCCCTTTGAGCACCAAGTAAGTAACAAAAGACAATGACATAATCGCCACATACACCGGCACCCATTTATAAGAGGCTTCAACCTTATTTTGTTTAAAAATGATTGTTTTCTTTATCGCAAATAAGAACGCGGCTGCAATCACACCACCGATCACCGGCGAAATAACCCAAGAGCTTGCAATTTTACCCATTGTGCCCCAATCAACAATGCTAAAACCGGCAGCGGCAATACCTGCCCCCATGACTCCACCAACAATTGAATGCGTTGTTGAAACAGGTGCTTTTGCCATGGTCGCTAAGTTAAGCCAAAGTGCTGCAGCAAGTAATGCTGCCATCATAGCCCACAAGAAACTATCGGTATCATCACCAAAAGCCTCTATATCAATAATGCCTTTTTTGATAGTAGAAACCACTTCACCACCCGCAATGATGGCACCACTGGCTTCAAAAACCATCGCAATAATGATTGCCCCAGTCATTGTTAAGGCTTTAGAACCAACTGCTGGCCCCACATTATTGGCAACATCATTAGCACCAATGTTCATCGCCATATAACCACCAAAAACGGCTGCTATCGCTAGAAAAACATTGTTAGGGACACCACCACTTGTAGCAAAGCTATAAGCAAGTACGCCAACAAGGAAAAATAATGCAAAGCCTATTCTGGCGAGCTCGTTGTGGCTCTTTTTCATTGCTTGCTTTTCAAGCTGGTTAATTGTTTTAATTTCCATAATGCACCTATGTGTAAGGAATAATTTTGGCAATTATTACAACTTTGTGACGGTTTGACACCATTAATTATTTTTTACTCTGTATGCTGTAACTATCACTTGTTAGTATTGTCTACTTAAAACACTCTCTTGCGACCGATGTTAATCATGAAAAAATATATTGCACTTTTGTTTTTGCTACTCGCTTTTAGCGTTCAAGCGCGACCGGGCTTATTAGATAGTCTTGGTTTTTCAAATGAATTTGATACCCCACCTGATGTCGATGAAGCCTTTGTTTTCACCGCTCAAGCAAAAGATGCCAATGCAATACTGGCTCGCTGGGTGGTTGCTGAAGGCAACTATCTATATAAAGATAAAATTCGTTTCGAGATCATTGAACAAGATAAGGTCCAACTAAAAAGTATTTCACTCCCTGCTGGCGAAAACAAAATGGATGAAATCTTTGGTTTAAGCGAGGTCTATAAACACGATATTGATATTATTCTGCCTATTAATCGCAGCAGTGGCCTTTCTGAAATAACCTTAAAGGCTTATTATCAAGGATGCTCTGAAACATTCAATATCTGTTATCCACCAACAGAAAAAGAAATACTCATTACATTACCGCCCCTATCCAGCGATTTAAATGATGCCATCACTTCAATAGCTTCTCCTGCATCCACCCTTGTTATTCCAGAACAAGATCGCATTGCTAAAAGCCTAGCCGAAGATGGTGTTATCAAAATCCTATTAGGTTTTTTTGGTTTAGGGTTATTACTTGCATTTACCCCCTGCGTATTCCCAATGATCCCAATTTTATCTAGCATCATTGTGGGCGAAGGTGAACGGATTACCACACATCGTGCATTCATATTGTCACTCACCTACATCTTAGCCATGTCTGTAACGTACACCGTCGCAGGAGTTATGACGGGACTATTAGGTGAAAACCTACAAGCTATGTTCCAAAACCCTTGGATAATTGGTAGTTTTAGCGCTCTATTTGTCGTGCTATCCCTATCTATGTTTGGCTTATTTGAATTGCAATTACCACACGCTCTGCAACATCGTTTGCACCAAATAAGTCATCAACAACAAGGTGGACATATCGCTGGGGCGGCATTAATGGGATTACTCTCTGGTTTAATTGTTGGTCCCTGTTTAGCACCACCATTAGCAGGCGCACTTATTTTTATCGGCCAACATGGCGATCCTGTTTTGGGTGGTAGTGCCCTATTTGCATTAAGCATGGGCATGGGCTTGCCACTACTCATTATCGGAACCTCTGCCGGAACATTACTTCCTAAAGCTGGCGACTGGATGAATACCATCAAATCTATCTTTGGGGTATTAATGTTAGCTCTTGCCATTTGGATGTTAGAACGAATCATCCCTGGCTGGGTGAGCTTATTATTATGGGGGGGGCTGCTTATTGTTTCTTCCGTATATTTGGGCGCGCTCAACTCGCTTCATATTGATGCCAGCGGCTGGGAAAAACTGTGGAAGGGATTGGGACTTATACTATTAATATACGGTGGTCTGTTAATGATCGGCGGAGCTGGTGGCAGTCATAATATTTGGCAGCCGCTACAAACCATTATCTCCAGCTCATCTACTGCCGCCCCTTCTCATACTGGCGTATTATTTACCAAGGTCAATAATGTCGAGGAACTAGAACAGGAGTTATCCCAATCTAATAAGCCTGCCATGCTCGATTTTTATGCCGACTGGTGTGTAGACTGCAAAAAAATGGAAATCACCACATTCCAAGATAATACGGTAATAACAGCATTAAAAAACACGCATGCACTACAAATGGATATGACAGCCAATACTGCTGAGCATAAAGCACTGATGAAACAGTATGGCGTGTTTGCTCCACCAACCATCTTATTCTTTGATGCTAGTGATCAAGAATATAGTCAGCACCGCATAGTAGGCAGTATCTCTGCCGAAAAGCTGGTTCAACATATCGCATCACTGCCACCATCAGCACAATAAGAAAAAACTTTTTCGACGAACTTAGCGACATAATCCACGTTTTTCGAACAATAAAGCTAGATATTTTCTAACCATTAGTGCAAAATATGTCCACATTCACTATTCCTAATGGCGCAATATCTAATGGCAAAAATCTTAGTGCTACATGGTCCCAACCTAAACCTGTTAGGAACACGCGAACCTGAACATTATGGCGCTGACACACTGACTGATATTGCCCAACAATTACATGCCAGCGCTGAAGAAAAAGGTCATCAGTTAGAAAGCTTCCAAAGTAATGCTGAACATGAACTTGTCGATAAAATTCATGCGGCACGAGGCGATACTGACTTCATTATTATTAATCCCGCAGCCTTTACTCACACCAGCGTAGCGCTGCGTGATGCACTGTCTGCCGTAGAAGTACCTTTTATTGAGGTGCATCTATCAAACGTTCATGCACGGGAAAAATTCCGTCAACACTCCTATCTATCAGATATCGCTGTTGGCGTAATCTGTGGCCTAGGCTCTCAAGGTTATCAGCTGGCATTGCAAGCAGCTATCACTAATCTCCGTAACCATTGAAGATGCAAATTTCTACTACACATTCTAACTACGCTAGCCGCGTTATATCATTGAGCAATAGAGTAACTATTACATCAATAATATGCCTTGCTATCGCAGCTATTATGCGCACTAGAAAAACAGCATCATCAATAATAACGGACATACACTAATCAATAGGATTATCTTCATGGATATTCGTAAAATAAAAAAACTGATCGACTTAATTCAAGAATCTGATGTAGCAGAAATTGAAATTCACGAAGGCGAAGAATCTGTACGCATTAGCCGCAACAGCTCTGCTGCACCCGTCATGATGGCTGCTCCTGCCGTTGCAGCAGCGCCTGTAGCCGCTGCGCCAGCACCAACAGCGGCACCTGCTGAAGAGGCAACGCCAGCAGGTCCAAATACAGCTAATGCTGTTAAATCACCAATGGTCGGTACGTTCTACCGCTCATCATCTCCTGAAGCAGCTTCATTTGTCGAAGTAGGCCAAACAGTTGCTGCGGGTGATGTTATTTGCATTATCGAAGCGATGAAAATGTTTAACCAAATTGAAGCTGACCGTAGCGGTACAGTGAAAGCTATTTTGGTTGAAAATGGTCATCCTGTTGAATTTGATGAGCCGTTAATCATCATCGAATAAACCTTCTGCTTGCACGCTATAAGGCTGTGCAATCACGTAACAACAGCGGATAAAAATATTATGATCGATAAAATAGTCATCGCCAACCGAGGCGAAATAGCCCTTCGAGTATTAAGAGCTTGTAAAGAATTAGGTATTAAAACTGTTGCCGTTCACTCAGATGTGGATCGCGACTTAAAACACGTTTTATTAGCAGATGAAACAGTCTGTATTGGCCCTGCACCTTCAGCGGAAAGCTATTTAAATGTGCCTGCTCTTATTAGTGCTGCAGAAATAACTGATGCATCAGCCATTCACCCTGGTTACGGCTTTTTATCTGAAAATGCTGACTTTGCTGAACGCGTTGAGCAAAGTGGTTTTATATTCATCGGTCCTAAATCAGACACTATTCGTATGATGGGCGATAAAGTATCCGCCATCAAAGCGATGAATGAAGCCGGTGTACCGTGTGTGCCGGGTTCTGACGGTGGGCTAGGTGATGATGATCAAACAAACCTTCGCATTGCTCGTGAAATTGGTTTCCCACTCATCATCAAAGCATCTGGTGGTGGTGGTGGTCGCGGCATGCGAGAAGTACATAGTGAAGCACACTTATTAAATGCTATTGCATTAACCAAGAGTGAAGCTAAATCATTATTTGGTAATGGCATGGTATATATGGAGAAATTCCTTACAAATCCTCGCCACATTGAGTTCCAAGTTTTAGCGGATCAACATGGCAATGCCGTTCATATTGGTGAGCGTGATTGTTCAATGCAACGTCGCCATCAAAAAGTAGTTGAAGAAGCCCCAGCACCAGGTATCACACCTGAATTACGTGCAAAAATGGGTAAAATCTGTGCTGATGCCTGTATCCGTATTGGCTACCGAGGCGCGGGTACATTTGAATTCTTATATCAAGATGGTGAGTTCTATTTCATTGAAATGAATACTCGTATTCAAGTTGAGCATACAATTTCTGAACAAATTTCAGGTATCGATCTTGTTGCTGAACAAATCAAAATTGCAGCGGGTGAAGCCTTATCCTTTACACAAGATGATATTGTCCTTGATGGTCATTCAATCGAATGTCGTATCAATGCTGAAGATGCCAGAACCTTTATGCCTAGCCCGGGTAAAATCACTCATTACCATGCGCCAGGTGGTGTTGGTATCCGTATGGATTCTCATGTCTACAGTGGTTATAGCGTTCCACCAAACTATGACTCAATGATTGGTAAACTTATCTCTCATGGTCCAGACCGCGAATCAGCAATTGCTCGTATGTTGACGGCATTAAGCGAAATTGGCATTGAAGGCATTAAAACCAATGTCGCACTACAGCAAGACATTATGAATGATGCTAATTTCCAAGAAGGTGGTACAAACATCCACTATCTTGAGAAAAAATTAGGCCTTTAAGTTGGCTTGGATCCAATTTATCTTTGATAGCACACCCGATAAAGCAGATGCCTTATCGGATCTGCTATCAGAATGTGGCTCAAGTGCCGTCACATTCCAAGACAATGAAGATCAGCCGATCTATGAACCAGAAATTGGCACTACGCCATTGTGGGCGGCAACCAATGTGATTGCTTTGTTCGATGCAGAAACGGATACAGACTTAATCATTCGTATGCTAACGGGCATGCTTGCTCCTGAAGCCGTACCTAAACACCGTATCGAAGCGGTCGAAGATAAAGATTGGGTTAGAGAATGGATGGATAACTTCCATCCTATGTCATTTGGTGACAAATTATGGATTTGCCCAAGCTGGCATACGCCACCACAAAAAGATGCCGTCAACATCATGCTTGATCCCGGTTTAGCATTTGGTACTGGCACCCATCCTACAACAGCCCTTTGTTTAAATTGGCTAGACCAAGCTGATGTAAAAGGCAAAACCGTGATTGATTATGGTTGTGGTAGCGGCATATTAGCGATTGCAGCCGCTTTACTTGGAGCCAAGAAAGTCATTGGTGTTGATACTGATCCCCAAGCATTAGAAGCAACACAAGCCAATGCTGAACGTAACGGTGTCATTATTGATACCTACCTGCCCGATGATTGCCCAAATGAAACATGTGATTTATTGCTTGCCAATATTCTTGCGGGTCCTTTGCAATCACTTGCTGAACGTTTAGCTGGTTTAACTAAAGAAGGCGCGCCGATTGTACTGTCAGGAATTTTAGATTCTCAGGCTAATGATGTAAGCCAAAGCTATCAAACATGGTTTGATATGGAGGCCCCTGTATTCAAGGATGAATGGACACGACTTGTTGGTCAAAAACAGTCATGAACATTAATAATTTATCCTGCTTTGTCATCCTCGCGTACGCGGGGTTCCATGGATTTCTCAACTATCCACTATCGTTGGATTCCCGCCTCCGCGAGAATGACGAAATATGAAAATAGGTCAATATGCACTTCCCAACAACCTGTTTCTAGCCCCCATGGCTGGTGTAACAGATCGCCCTTTTAGACAGTTATGTCGTCGATTGGGTGCTGGTATGGTTGTGTCAGAAATGATCACAGCTAATAAATCATTATGGGCGAGTAAGAAGTCATTATTACGTGCCAACCATGATGGTGAGCCAGAACCTCGCTCTATCCAAATCGCAGGTACAGATCCAGCCATGATGGCTGAAGCAGCCCAACACAATGTTAATCAAGGTGCTCATATCATCGACATCAATATGGGCTGCCCCGCTAAAAAAGTATGTAATGTCATGGCGGGCTCTGCTTTATTACAAAACGAAAAGCTAGTCGGTGAAATATTAGAATCGGTGGTGAATGCGGTTGATGCACCCGTCACATTAAAAATTCGTACTGGCTGGGATCATGATAATCGCAACGGTGTAAACATCGCTCGCATAGCCGAACAGTCCGGTATTCAAGCTTTGGCCGTTCATGGCCGAACACGTGCTGATGCTTATCGCGGTGAAGCTGAATACGATACAATTGCAGAAATCAAATCTGCCATCTCTATTCCGGTGATTGCCAATGGTGATATTTCCAGTCCTGAGAAAGCAAAACAGGTGCTTGATTACACTCACGCTGATGCCGTAATGATTGGCCGCGCAGCACAAGGTAATCCATGGATCTTTAAACAAATTAATCACTACCTAACTCACGGTGAACATTTAGCGACACCAGACGTAGCTGAAGTACGCCAAACATTGATTGACCACTTACATACCTTGTATGAGTTTTATGGTGATTACACAGGCGTACGCATGGCTCGCAAACACATTGCTTGGTACAGCAAGGGACTACGAAACGGTAATCCTTTCCGCCAGCATATGAACACGCTTGAGCACCCACAGCAGCAATTAGATTTCACGGAACAGTTTTTTGCCAAGCTGGAACAGGATATGATTGCAGCATGACCGATAAATTAGACAATACAACAACTGCTTGCTTTAACCTTGGCGTTGCCAAAGAAGCTGCAAATGCCCCTTTAAGTGAATGTGTTGAGACCGCCCTAAAAGATTATTTTGAACAATTAAATGGTCATACAACAGCCAATCTTTATGACATGTTATTAGCTGAAGTTGAAGCACCATTATTTAAAGCAACACTTGAATATACAAACGGCAATCAAAGCCGCGCTGCTGAGATCTTAGGACTCAACCGCGGTACATTGCGAAAGAAATTAAAAAACTACGGTCTTTAAGACCACCAAAATCAGGAACCCTTCATGAATAAAGTCCAACGTGCACTATTGAGTGTGTCAGATAAAACCGGCGTTTTAGAGCTTGCTCAAGAACTAACACGTCTAGGTGTCGAACTATTATCAACAGGCGGCACAGCTAAGCTACTTGCAGATGCAGGCTTGCCTGTTAAAGAAGTATCTGAACACACTGGCTTCCCTGAAATGATGGATGGTCGTATTAAAACACTACACCCAAAAATCCACGGTGGCTTATTAGCTCGTCGCGGTACGGATGAAGCGATTATGGCAGAGCATGATATTGCACCTATCGATTTAGTTGTAGTGAACTTATACCCATTCGAAGCAACGATTGCTCGTGATGATTGCACATTGCCAATGGCTATTGAAAACATTGATATTGGTGGTCCGACCATGTTGCGTGCAGCAGCTAAGAATCATGCTTCTGTGACTGTATTAATTGATCCAGCTGATTACAGCCGTGTACTTGAGCAACTTGAAACAACAGGTGCTGTGGATGATGCCACTCGCTTTGATCTTGCTGTAAAAACATTTGAACATACGGCTCATTATGATGGTGCAATTGCTAATCACTTAGGCAAAATTACTGATGCCTATACGGATAATGCAAGTGAAGATGACTTCCCACGCACATTCAATACGCAGTTTAATAAAGCTCAAGATATGCGTTATGGTGAAAACCCACATCAAAAAGCAGCCTTCTATACTGAATCAGAGCCTGAATCAGGTACGATTAGTTCTGCAGTTCAGGTTCAAGGTAAAGCGCTATCGTATAACAATATTGCCGATACAGATGCAGCACTTGAATGTGTTAAAGCATTCCCAGAGTCACCAGCTTGTGTGATTGTTAAACATGCTAACCCTTGTGGCGTTGCAACGGCTGAGGACTTATTAACAGCCTATGATTTAGCCTACCATACGGATACGACATCTGCATTTGGTGGCATTATCGCCTTTAACCGTGAGCTTGATGCTAAAACTGCACAAGCCATTGTTGATCGTCAGTTTGTTGAAGTGATTATTGCACCCTCAATCAGTGACGAAGCAAAAGAAGTCGTCAGTGCTAAAAAGAATGTTCGTCTGCTTTGCTGTGGTGACTTCCCTAACCAACAAGCTGAAGGTTTAGACTTCAAACGTGTGACTGGTGGTTTGTTAGTACAAGATCGTGACACCGCTTTAGTGACTCAGGACGAGTTAAAAGTTGTGACTAAGAAAGCGCCTACTGATGAACAAATGCAAGATATGTTATTTGCATGGCGCGTTGCCAAATTTGTTAAATCAAATGCCATTGTCTACGTTAAGAATCAACAAACAGTAGGTATTGGTGCCGGTCAAATGAGCCGAGTCATCAGCAGCCGAATTGCTGGAATCAAAGCAGATGATGCTGGATTGACAGTACCAGGTGCAGTGATGGCATCTGATGCCTTCTTCCCATTCCGTGATGGTTTAGACCTAGCTGCAGAAGCGGGTATTAGTGCCGTTATTCAACCGGGGGGCTCAATGCGTGATGATGAAGTTATTGCTGCTGCTGATGAACATGGCATTGCTATGGTCTTCACTGGCATGCGTCACTTCCGCCACTAATTAAGAGCAAGTGAGTCACTGTGGAAGCTAATCAGGCTCTAACTCAGTTCCAGTCTATCAATCGTATTCGTATAGAACGATTGAAAGAATTAGCACCAAAAAGCCAGCAAGACTTCTTTGACTTGCTGGCTTTGCTCTTCCACATAAATTCGGAAGAGCTACCAGCTTATATTAGTGATGATAAGATACCTGCTGGTATTATTGATTATCAACCTAATAATGCCGTTATTGATGCTGCAAAGTTATTAAATCCCCTGTTTAATTTTAAGCGTAGACCTTTACGGCATTACCCTATCCAGGGTGTTTACCTCATCAATGATCATGGTGGGGTTCGCTATCCCGACTCACCCACATTTGAACTATGGCTTGTTCACTCTGGAGCATCGACCCAAACTGAATCCCTACAACATAAGCTAACAGCTGTTGCACATTGGGCTGAAAGTCTAGGAATAGACTTATCAACACGCTTACTAACCGAGGCGTCTTTATCACAGAATAGTCTTTCAGCTGATGACTTAAACCGATTTTATCTGAATGGCCTAGTCTTGGCAGGTAGCGTACCCCTTTGGTGGGCGATCTCCCCCGAGCAAGAAGCTTCAGACTATACACAGACTGCCAAATCTCTCACGCAACAACGTTTATTAGGTCACACTAGCACGCTCGACTTTGGCCCCATCCCTGAGGCCGATCCTCAGTTACTATTAGAACAAGCCTCATCATGTCTTCTTTTAGCCATGGAACAAGGTCTTGAATCCTCACTAAATGTGCTCTATAGCCAATTCTTACTCACCGAATTACCCAACATCACGTGGCTCTGCCAGCTGTTTAAATCTCTTGTCTATCAAGGTGATAGAGACCCATTATCTGTTGATATAAATGTGTTGAAATTGCACGCATTGCTAGATTTTCCAGAAGTGAGTAATGAACATAAATTTCTAGCCCAACAATCGCTCTACCTCATATTTAATGAACGTTTATCTCAACAGGTTTCACAAGCTCGCTACCCATGGCGTCGAAAGGTCATCAAGCACCTAGAACCACAATGGCAATGGCCACAACATGTAGCTAAAACACTTGATCAACGCCAAGAATCAAACTATCGACACTGCCGTGCTGAATATGAGATTTTGAAAGATCTTCATCTTTCAATCAGAGAATCTCTATCCCAGTTTGCTAAAAAACATCATATTGATCATCAACAATCACATGACAAACTGATGCAAAAGCATCAATTACAGCACGATGTCGCACCAGATACCATTCCCCGCCTACCTTCAGCATTATTGCCAACAACAACTGAAGAAAATGTCTATTTATACCGATTTAATGAGGGTGGAGACTGGCTGATTAATGACCTCCCGCTCAACTCCGCTACTGAACACGCTTTATTTAAAGCACCATCCTTACTACGCGTCCTCGCATGGGCAGTGCATAATCGGCTACTTGTTCAACCTAATCGGCTCAAAGTAAGTGATAACACAGAACAGTTCTCAACAAATAGTGTACTCAAGCTTACACAACAACTGCTTCGCTCTCCTCTAGCGACTCGACCATCACATAGTGCTGAGGACGATTTAGCCACAACCGCTGAATGCCAGCAGCTAATGCTATTTATAAATCTTGAACAAGGCGCTCCCCAAGATACATTAAGCCAGCAAGGATTAGTTCGCTCCAGCTTACAAAATGATCCTCTCAACTATGCACTTAAAAAACAGAATCTTATAAACAGCGTCGAAGGTTTAATTTATTCCAGCTGGGGTCAATGGCATTACTTTAGTCACGCTGGTAAGACAGCCGTGCTTGATATGCTCACCACCGTATTACTCTGGAAACCAAGCAAAAGCCCAGCCGAATTAACGCTCTGCTGGTGCCCATCTGATGCACATGGCAAAGTGATAGAGAGACGTATAGAAACACTTTATTCCGATGTGATCGCTCACTACAAATCAAGTCCTGATAATGGTGACTACCTTATTTCAATATCTGAATCTTATTATTTACTCCAGTGGCAACCGGGGAGTTATGACTTCACGCTCGCACCAAGAAAGCATGGCGTCTTCGATATCCTCGGGAAAAAAAGGGTACATTTTTCATCGACAAGGGTCGACACGTCACTTGATCCCTTTGGACTTTTTAAACAACTACTACGTTTACAATCGCCAAAACAGTTAACCTTATTTCTCACCTTAGAAAAGAAAAGTACCATTCTTTATTTATTGGATGAGCATGGCACACTCTATACGCAAACATTTAATGGACTAACAGAATCAACATTAAATGGACATTTTCATCATTTTTTAAATTCTATCAAACAGAAAAATGATATTGAACGCCTTCGCTTCTACCGGCTCAAAAAAGCAAAAAACAAAGTCTGGGAAATTAGCGCAATGCCACTCAGTAGCATGACTCAAAAAGACTACCTACCCGTTACTATTGAGCTATCATCTACTGACAAGGCAGCACAATGCACCATTCATTGCGGCCCCCAAGCGTTTTCTGGCAGCGCAGATGATCAAGCGCTCTTTCTCCAAGTTAATGAATTAGTATTAAGCCTTCGTAAATCTAGTAGCCGCTATCCTTTATATATTACTGAATTATCCTTCCCCGAAGCTCTACGCTACTCGAGCTACGACTACATTACTCAAAAGCAGCGGCTTGAAACATTATTAAACAACCCAAAAGCTGGATAGACTAAACCATTCAGCCCATTTATCAGCCTAAATAAGTGTTCATACTTTTGTGGCACATCACATCTTTCAATGAATTGAGGTGACCTTTAGCCACGACTCTTTTATGATGTTCACTTCTAGGTATTATTGAAGAGAAGCAAGATGATTAAAGTAGGAATTGTTGGCGGTACAGGCTACACCGGTGTCGAGCTATTGCGACTATTGGCTAAGCATCCAGAAGTATCATTACACGTCATCACTTCTCGTAGCGAAGCGGGAGTAGCTGTTAGTGACTTATTTCCTAATCTCCGCGGTCATGTTGACCTTGTTTTCACCGAACCCGATGTTGATTTATTAGCCTCCTGTGATGTGGTCTTTTTTGCAACACCTCACACCGTAGCCATGGCACTTGTACCAGAACTTATTGCCCGCAACACCCGCGTAATTGATCTATCAGCCGACTTTCGACTCAAAGATGCACAATTATGGGAACAGTGGTACAACATGCCACATACCGCACCAGAGTTGCTTGAACAAGCTGTTTACGGCTTACCTGAAGTCAACCGTGAACACATCAAGTCAGCTCAATTAATTGCAGTGCCTGGCTGCTACCCAACAGCAACACAACTTGGCTTTCTACCTTTATTAGAAAATAATCTCATTGATCCCGCACACCTTATTGCTGATGCAAAATCAGGCGTAAGTGGTGCCGGTAGAAAAGCATCTGTTGGTGCCTTGTTGGCAGAATCATCTGAAAGCATGAAGGCTTATGCTGTTGCCGGTCATCGTCATCTACCTGAAATTGAGCAAGGCCTAAATTCTGCCAGCGGATCACCGGTACACTTGACCTTTGTCCCCCACCTGACACCAATGATTCGTGGTATTCATGCCACCCTTTATGGCCAACTAAACAAAGACGTTGATCTTCAAGCTGTATTCGAACAACGCTATGCCAACGAGCCTTTTGTTGATGTTATGCCAGCAGGCTCTCACCCCGAAACTCGCAGCGTCCGCGGTGCCAATGTCTGTCGAATTGCCGTTCATCAACCACAAAATAGTGATACGGTCGTGGTCTTATCCGTTATTGATAATTTGGTTAAAGGTGCATCTGGCCAAGCAATTCAAAATATGAACATCATGTTTGGCTTTGAAGAAACAGTCGCTATCGACACCATTGCAACACTGCCATAACCATGTCTTCTTTAGCCAAGCACGTTATTCATCGCCCGAAACCATTACGCACAATACTCTTGTTGATTGTCGTGGCCATCATCACGTATTCAGCTCAATGGTTTCTACAGCAAAAAGAATCAGATGAATCTCAACAAAATATTCAAGAATTACAGCTGAGCAAGCAACAATTAAAAGATGAAAATAAAGAGGCTCTTGCTGCTGAAAAGCAACATTATGCCCAGAAGCTAGCGCTAGAACATGCAACGGCAAAGCAGCTACAACTGCAAATAAGCAAACTGCAAGAGCAAGTACTCACTTTAAATAAAGACCTTCTTTTTTACCAAACAATAACGCAAGGTTCTGGCTCGAGTAAATTACAAATCCGAGAGCTCAATCTCAGCAAAGATACAAATCAGGCTGATGTTGTTCGCTATCGCATCGTTATCACTCAAGGCAAGAAAATCAATAAAGCCATTACTGGCACCGTGAATATTATCTTAAATGTAAGTGATAACGGGACCACAGAACAACATGTCCTAGAGCCACAGCAATTAAACCTTCGCCATGTACAAGTACTTGAAGGTCAAATAAAAATAGCGGATGATACAAATCCATTGTCACTCACCATTGATCTGATTCAAAAGAAAAAGATCACTCTGTCTCGCAGCTTTGATTGGCAGTTGGCAAACAATAACTAATACTGAGGTAGCCTAATGTTTAACAAAAAAAGCAATCCAAAAAATAAATCAACTCGCCTCGACACCTTAATTGGTCAGCATACTCACATTAAGGGAGATATTAGTTTTAGTGGTGGCTTACGCATTGATGGGAGCGTGGCAGGAAATATTCATGCAACTGGTGATACCAAGTCTGTCTTAACATTAAGTGAACATGGCAGCTTAGAGGGTGAAATCAAGGTACCTAACCTTATCATCAACGGCACGATTAAAGGCCATGTGTATGCATCACAACATGTTGAACTTGCAGCAAAAGCAAAAATCCACGGAAATGTGTATTACAACTTACTTGAAATGGCGATGGGCTCTCAGGTCAACGGCCAACTGATTTATATGCCTGAAGAGCAAGAGACCATTCTAGATTTAGAGCATGAAGTTGTAGATAGTGAAGATGACAGTTTAAGACTTCCATCCGAATAGTCAGCGACTACTCGTCAAGCATTCCTATTACTTTTTGATAGCCCTGCTTAATCTCAGCCAAGTGGGACTCGACATTATCTAGCTGTCCCTCCGTATGCTGGACACATAACTGATGTGCCAGCTCATACATTTTCTCACTGTCTTCAGCTAATAGGCTGAGCCAGTTCTCATCAAAAACGAGCTCTTGTCTTGCTTTGTCCACCCAAGATTTCTGATTAGACTTTCGATAATTAAGCAAGGCGGTTAATTCACCGTCATTTGTAGATAATGCCTGTTCAAAACAGCTAAACCAGTACTCAAGCATGACGCTAAGTAATTTTATTTTCTTCTCTCTTGACGTTCTTTCTTTATTGGCACATTCCATCCACGCTTTATTAGGCGTATAAGAGTTCAACCATTCAGGAATAGTCTCTGCCGACATCGGTTTCGCAATGCCATAGCCTTGAGCATTATGACAACCAAGCAGCAATAACATCAATCCATGCTCAGTTGTCTCAACCCCTTCCGCGATAACCTCTCGATGAAAAGAGTCGGCCAAACCGATCACGCCATCAATAATGGCATAATCACTCGAGTCATCCAGCATGTCTCGAACAAAGCTTTGATCTATTTTGATCGTGTTGGCAGGTAAGTTTCGTAAGTGTGTTAATGAAGAGTACCCCGTGCCAAAGTCATCTAGCGCTATATTAACGCCTAAAACATCTCGACATGTTTTGATTATCTCGCTGACACTTTTCAAATCACCCAACGCACTACTTTCCAAGATTTCTAGCTGCAAGCACTGTGACATTACATCTGGATACCGTTCCAAGGCCCCATCTAGCTGCGAAAAGAACGTGTCCGACTGTAAATGATTCGATGAGATATTAATGCTGACTTCAATCTTAATATCTTGTTTTAGCCATTCATTAAGCTGTTTTATTGCCTCGACAATAACCCAGTGGCCAATCTCTATTTCTAATTCAGTATTTTCAACTGTCGGCAGAAAATCAAGTGGAGGGACCAGTCCTTTCTCGGGATTAATCCAGCGTAACAAGGCCTCAGCCCCGAAAACATCGCCCGTTTTCATATTTACTTTTGGTTGATAGTAAAGACAAAACTCACCATTATTAAAGCCCTGTTGTATTTCCTGTAGACGCGAATATATATTCATCGTCTGCTGATCTTGTTCTGTATTAAATATATGGTATCGGTTTTTACCTGCCACCTTTGCTTGGTACATAGCTTGATCAGCATGTCGGAGCAAGGTATCAACATCGCCATCATCTAAGGGGTAGAATGTAACACCACTGGACGCTCCTATTTCAATTGTAAACTCATCAATGAGGTACGGCTGGGATAGTGAATGATGCAAGCGTTTAAGCATCTGCTGACACTGAGAGATCGAACTAATATCACCCAATAAAAGAGCAAACTCATCCCCGCCCTGGCGAGAAACAGTATCCTCTTCTCGAAGACTATTCTTAATTCGTCGTGCTACCTCAATGAGTAATTGATCCCCCACTTCATGACCATAATTATCATTAACCGGCTTGAAATTATCCAAATCAAGAAAGCATATTGCTAGCAATGATTCATTACGTTTACTGTGAGAAATCGCCTGTGAAAAACGATCTGTAAACAGCGCACGATTAGGCAATTGAGTCAGCACATCATAGTGTGCCATTAAATGAAGCCTTTCTTGTTGGCGTTTATTTTGAGTGATATCAGAGAACAAGCCAACATAATATTTAATCTCACCCAAGGTGTTTTTCAACACTGAGACAGTCAATAACTCAGCGTAAAGCTCACCATTTTTCTTTCTATTCCAGACCTCGCCACTCCAATGACCGGCACTATTTAAGTCTGACCACATTTTTTGGTAAAACTCTGGACCATGCTTACCAGATCCCAACAAACTAGGATTAGCACCAATCACCTCATCTCGACTATAGCCAGTGATATCACAAAATTTAGGATTCACATCGACAATAAGTCCATTTGAGTCCGTAATGGTTATTCCCTCATGAGCTTCAGAAAAAACTCGGCCATAGAGCATTAGTTCATCTTTTATTTTCTGCAATGCACTTTCTGATTGTTTAAGACGGTAATGACGGTATGAAAATAAGATAAACAATAAGGCCACGAGAAACCCTATTTTGACAATAGTCTCCACTTGAACACCAGTCTGGACAGTTACCCCCATCCACCGTGCTTCAATCTGTGACCGCTCTTGCTCACTAATGCTGATAAGCGCTTTATTAATAATTGAAAATAACTCAGGATGAGACTTCACCACGCCAACTCGATAAGCGCTCTCATCAGGTGTATCACCGGCAAATTGCAAGTTCATTAGTTTTGCTTTTTTAATTGCATAGTCAGCAAATGCAGCATCTCCCACGTAAGCATCAGCCTCTCCGGTCGATACTTTTTTCAATGCTTCAGTCGTTGAATCAACAAGTAATAATCTTATTTCCGGATATGAGTCCGCTAACTTCTCATGTGTAAAATAGCCATTTTCAACAGCAACTGTTTTTCCTGCTAACTTATCCAAGGACCCAACATATCCCTGACGGTTAGCATTAACAATCACTAATGGATTACTCACATAATCGTGGGTAAAGTTAAGAAATTTTGCCCGTCTCGGTGTGCTATTCACACAGGATAAAAGGTCTATCTCACCGCGCTCTGCCATGGCTTGAATTTCATGCCACGGTTTGTCATGCACAATCTCAAAACGAACCCCTAAACCAAGTTGCGTTTCTAGCAACTTCATATAGTCAGCAGCTAGGCCTTGATAATTCCCAAGCTTATCGACCCACTCATAAGGAGCAAAATCACGGTCCACCCCGACACGAAT
>Ga0209495_1000146_pt1 | contig 54033 bp, 49 predicted proteins | sample EN1Hudsemesocosm_FD_184629 | JGI IMG/M metagenome (GOLD analysis project Ga0209495, IMG submission 184629) | Methane-oxidizing microbial communities from mesocosms in the Hudson Canyon - EN1E Hudson Canyon (SPAdes) (version 2) | ecosystem: Environmental > Aquatic > Marine > Cold seeps | place...
CATGGATATTAGTTGGGAAAAGCGTTACCAATCAGGTCAAACAGGCTGGGACCGAGGTGAAACAAGTGCTAATTTATTGCATTGGATAAAACTTGAATTATTAAAGCCATGCCGAATATTAGTTCCTGGCTGCGGTAATGGTTATGAGGTGGTGACACTTGCACAGCAAGGCTTTGATGTTGTTGCCATAGATATAGCACCTAGTCCATTAGATAATCTAAGAGCGATGTTAGACGCAAAAGGTTTACAGGCCGAGTTAATCCAAACAGATTTTTTGCAGTGGCAAGCAGAGCGGCCTTTTAATGCTATTTATGAACAAACAAGCTTATGTGCATTACAGCCTGAATTATGGTCACACTATGAACAGCGTTTATATAACTGCTTGCAACAAGCGGGACAGTTATTTGCTCAGTTTATGCAAACGGATCAAGAGGGCGGGCCACCGTTTCACTGTGACATTGCTGCCATGTTATCTCTGTTCCATTCGCAGCGTTGGCAGTGGAGTGAACAATACGAAACTCAAGTTGAACATTATTCAGGCAAGTTTGAGAAACTATATTGTTTGCAGAAAAACAGTTAGTTTATTGTTTGCTAAATGCGCCTTGGTCAGCATCAGCTAATAGAGATAAGAATTGTTTAGAGTTTAATGACAAGGCATAACCTAATACGCCACTACCGATGATGACAGTGTCAAAAGCAAGCACGCTATCATCGACAACGATACGAACTGTATTAGGTAAGGCAATAGGCGGTACTGCACCGACAACATAAGCTGTCGCCTGTTCAACTTCATCAAATTCAGCCATTCTGAGCTTTCGCTCGCCAAGATGTTTACGTAGGGTAGCCCAATCCACTCGGCCAGCACCAGCAATAGCAAGCAAAACAAATTCATCAGAGGGTGTTTTAAATAAAATACTGCGCACCACAGAATGAGGATCGCGACCTTCAGATTGCAACAGTTCTTCTAAATGTCGAATAGGTTTTTTATCTTCGCTAAGCGGTATGGTTACCACATCAAATGGAATAGCATTTGAATTTAATAATTCAGTCACTGGGGATTCAATCATTGTTTTGCTCCAGAAAAATGGGCTGCAATAACATTATTTATATGACCTTGACTAAGCAGCTTTAGAGGTCATTACATTACAGTTTACTTGCTTGAAACGTATTGCAACTTTCAATCGTCCCTTCAGTTAACCCTTTTTTAAACCAAAATACCCGTTGCTTAGAAGTGCCATGAGTAAATGATTCAGGTGACGCATAGCCCCGAGCTTGTTTTTGCAGGCGATCATCACCAATTGCACTCGCTGCTGTGAGTGCTTCTTCAATATCGCCTTGTTCAAGTACCTGTTTGGCTTTTTCAGTATGGTGAGCCCAGATACCAGAGAAACAATCAGCCTGAAGTTCTAACATGACTGAAAGCTGATTTGCTTTTTCCTTACTCAGATTTCGTTTAGCTTGCTGAACTTGTCCTGAAGTACCGAGTAAGTTTTGGACATGATGACCCACCTCATGGGCAATCACATAAGCTTGGGCAAAGTCACCGGGTGCATTGTGGCGGTTTTTGAGTTGTTGATAAAAACCGAGGTCAATATACGCCTTGTGATCACCGGGGCAATAAAAGGGACCCATTGCTGCTTGGGCGTGGCCACATGCCGAGCGTACGGCATCAGTAAATAAGACGAGTTTGGGTTCTTGATAACGTTTGCCCATTTGTTGGAATAGTGGGTGCCAAGTATCTTCGGTATCGGCTAAAACGACACCAGTAAATTGTGCCAGACGTTGTTGCTCAGCACTGGGTTTATAATTTGCATCGACTTGACTTGAGTTTTGGCCATTTGTTTGCCCCCCCATTAACGTCATGATTAATTGTGGATCAACACCAAAATACATAGCAGCCAAGGCGATTAAAATAACCCCAATGCCGCCTTTTTTACCGCGACTTCTGCCAACTGAGCTGGAACGTTTATCTTCGATATTACTGCTGACTCTACGATTACGCCACTTCATGATTTGAATTCCTTATCGACTTATTAATGACAATATAACCCAGTCCTTATTTGTCTGTCACCTTGGCAAATAAACTATCGTAGAGCGTAACTAAATGTTGTTACAACAAAATGTTATGCTGTTATTTAATGTGAATATATTCGTTTAAAGGATGATTGAATGGTAACCATTATTTTAGTAGTTCTAGGCTTGTTTATCGGTGGCGTTATGGCTGAGGAAGAAGGTTTAGTTGCTGGTCTGTTTATTGGTTTGGCATTTAGCATGATCGCCTCCCTAAAAGGGCGCATGTTTAAGCTCGAGCAAGAACTTGCTAGAACAATGAAGTTACTCAATGCTTCACGTGCGAGCAAAGAATCGCCACTGTCAGAGCCGGTGAAGCAGCCCATAGCTAAGGCAGAATCAACAGGGTTTTCACAACAGAGTACTCAAGTCAAACAAACCGTAGAAGAAGCTGAAGTTGATGAGCTACTTAGAGGTTTAAATATTCAGACTAAGGTAACAAAACCTGAACCTAAAAAAGTTAATTCCGATTGGGATAGTGATGGCTGGCAAGAAAGTAAAGCTACAACAGCTAGAAAACCACACTTTACCGACAAGCTGCTTGATACCTTAAAAGACTTTTTTACTAAAGGTAATGTGGTGGTGAAAGTGGGCGCTATCGTGCTATTTTTTGGTGTTGCATTCTTATTTAAATATGCGGCTGACAGAAGTTTATTTCCAATTGAATTACGTTTATTAGCTGTTATTGCTGCAGGTATTGGTTTGCTTGTTGTTGGCTGGCGTTTACGCTTAGAAAAATTAGACTATGGTTTGATACTGCAAGGTGCTGGTTTGGGCATGTTATATCTCACCGTATTTGCAGCCAGTAAACTGTATCATTTATTACCAGCGAGTTTCAGCATGGTAATGATGTTGTTATTAGTGGTACTGACGGGTATTTTGGCTGTACAACAAAATGCGAGATCCTTAGCATTATTTGGTATCGTCGGCGGTTTTTTAGCACCTATTTTAATGTCTACAGCTAGTGGTAGTCACATCACCTTGTTTTCATATTATGCTTTATTAAATACGGGTATTTTTGGTATAGCCTGGTTTAAATCATGGCGCATTTTAAACTTAGTGGGGTTTATCTTCACTTTTGCTATTAGTGGTGCATGGGGATTCAAAGCTTATCAGCCTGAGTTTTTTGCCTCGACTGAATCATTTTTGATCCTGTTTTATTTGTTCTATTTAACTATTTCGATATTGTTTGCCTTTAAACAAGCACCCAAGTTAAAAGGCTATGTTGATGGTTCATTAGTCTTTGGTTTACCTTTGATTGTATTTGCTTTGCAAAGTAAGTTAGTTGAACAATTTGAATATGGTCAAGCGATTACCGCTGCGGCGATGGCCAGTATTTATTTAGTCTTGGCTAAGCTGTTATGGCAACCTGAAAAAAATGGTTTTAGATTATTAGCAGAGTCATTTCTAGCACTCGGTATTACCTTTGCCAGTTTAGCTATTCCTTTATATTTTGATGGCCGCTGGACCGCTGCTGTGTGGTCACTAGAAGGTGCCGCCTTGGTTTGGGTGGGTTTAAGACAAGGCCACTTTGTGCCACGTGCTTTTGGTTTATTACTGTCTGTAGGGGCTGGTATTATTTTCATCGAGTCGATAGAAGCCAAATTACCGGGCAGTATGGCTATGATCAATAGCGCTTATATCGGTATGGTATTGGTCAGTTTGTCAGCCTTGTTTATTGCCTATTTGTACGAAAGAAACAAAAACACAGCCTATTCATTTGAATTTAAATTATCAATATTGATGATTGTCTGGGGCTTAATATGGTGGTTTATGGCGGGGCTAATGGAAATAGATCGTTATTTAGGCAACCATTATGAAGAAAAAATAGCGATATTATTTATATCACTGAGCACCTTGGCTCAAATTATTAGCAGCTATAAACTGAAATGGCCTCAACTATCTTTATCGTTAATTTTATTTACGCCGCTACTATTGATTGCCATGCTTTGGAGCCTGATCGCTTCTTCAGGTGATAATCCCATGTCGTATTGGGGGACTATCGTGTGGCCCGTGGCACTATTTGTCCATATTTTAATATTAAAACGTAAAGAAAACGCATGGCAAGTTTGGCTAGAAAATACTTGGCATGCAGCTGGTGTATGGATTGCTGCCTTCATCATAGTGTGGGCAATAGGCGACTGGGCAGAAGGTATCACTAAATTTAACGATACATGGGTAGATAGTATTGTTGGTGTAACGCTGGCATTGATTGTCTGGAGTTTGATTCGTTGGGGAAATAAAGTTCAGTGGCCAGTGGTTAAATTTCAATATGCCTATTATTGGCTAGGTTTATTACCGGTCATATTAGGTCTGTTAATTTGGCAGCTTGTTGTGATTGATGAAGATGGCGTGCTTAATTCGTTGTCATATATACCGGTATTAAATCCTCTAGACATTAGCCAAGCACTAGCTGCAGTAGTGATGGTGTATTGGCTACGATTTATCAGTACACAACAAGAAACCAAGTGGCTTTCATTCGCACCAGCCTTCATTGGTACTGTAGCTGGAGTAATGGCATTTACATGGTTGAATGTGGTCATTGCTCGATCAGTTCACAGCTTTGCTGGTGTTAATTATTCAGACTACAGCATGATGAATTCAAGTGTATTCCAAACCTCAACGTCAATTGTTTGGAGCTTGGTGGCGATGGCATTGATGGCGGTAGCATTTAGAAAAACATCACGACATTTCTGGTTTGCAGGGGCTGGATTATTGACCTTGGTTGTAGTGAAACTTTTCTTTGTTGATTTAGCAGAAAGCGGTTCTATCTCACGTATTGTTTCATTTTTAGTTGTAGGGGGATTAATGTTGGTCATTGGTTATTTCTCACCTTTACCACCGAAAACGGAAGTGAAATAAGAGTCGTAAAAATAAAAAGGAATGAGCATGGAGCAATCAAATCAGACAAGAGCATGGGCGATAGCCTTAATTGTCGTATTCCTTATGGTTGGTTTTTGGGGCTATAAACAACAGTCGATGCAAGGCATTGTTAATACGGCTTTTATTGCAGAAGGTTTCCAGACTGGAGTGATGTTAAAACAAGCAACGGCAGCGTTTTATTATCAACATGGAAAATTGCCTAGTGCCAATGAAGATGTAGGTCTAGGCTCTCCTGAAATTTATGCTAATCATGCTTTACTACGTGCTGAAATAACACGAAATGGCATCATTAAACTGAGTTATGATGCTAAAACAGGCGTTGATGGCGGTGTTGTGCGACTTATTCCCACCGTTGTTCCGGGTATGTTGAAATGGCGTTGCGAAACAACAGATTATGCCAATATTGGCAACTATATGCCGCAATGTGAATACCTGCCAACCTTTGATAGCGAACATGTTGTTAGTGAACAAATTAAGAATATCTTACCTGTTGATCGTGATCATGATTATCATCAGCCAAAAATAGTGGCTACAGCCGTTAGCAACAATGCAACACAGTGTCGAAGTAGTCACCAACCAATGTTGTTAAATGGAGTCTTTAGCCGTCAGATTGTTGATTCTGCACCGGTCGATCATATTCAATCTCTGGGGCAGCGCCAGCAAGAACTTTATTTTTATAGCACGGTTATCGGCGGTGCAGATCAAACTGTGAGTCATCGTTGGCTGTTTAATAATCAGGCAGTACAAGAGCAGGAATTTGTTTTAGGTTTTGATCAGTTTCCTATTTGGTCGAAGCAGCTATTAAGGGATAGAAAAGGCCAATGGGAAGTTCAAGTGTGGGCTGAGGGGTGTTTATTAGAACGCTTTAAAATCGCCCATAACGATAATGATGAAGCTCAATTAGTGGGTATTGATAAGGCTAATAGCTGGCACAAACCAAAAGACGTGCTTGATACCATTATCTTAAATAGTGCAAAAGCATTAATTCCTGAACAAGACTTTATGGTTGAAACGTGGCTGTTAAAGAATAATTATTGGCAGAAAGAAAGGGATACATCGCTTGCGTATAGTGATGATATTACTAATGCCATTAGAGTGGGGGATGTCGCCAAACTATCAGGCCATTTTAACCGTAACCGGCGTAATCAACACGGTGATACACCGTTGCTTGAGGCAATAAAACTCAATCAAGAAAATAGTGCTATTAGCTTAGTAAATAGTGGTGCTAACCCATTTATACGAGGCAATGATGGTACTAAACCCTATAACCTTGCAGCTGAACAAGGGATGGCCGAGTTAACTGCTGCAATGCTGTCATACGCCGAAACAGAAAAACTGTGGATTCAGGGTAAGGATGAACGTTTTCAACCAGGCATTATTAATAATATTATGACCTACCAGAAATGGCAGCAACGTAATGCCTTGGGGGATACACCATTATTGCTGGCGGCAAGACAGGATAATGAATGGGCTGTGGCGGTATTATTACAATTCCAACGAGGCACAAAGCTTAAAGCCATTAATCCTTTTATGAATGATCATCTAGGCAAAAGGGCTAATGAAATTGCCCGAGACAAACATAATTTGTTTGCTGCTGATCTGATTGAAAAATTTCAGCAACAAAGTAAAGCACCATGGCTAATACTTGAATCATCGATAAGTACCGGAATGAAAGGGGATCGATCATTTGATTGTGTTATTAAACAGCCTCTAGCCAAGTCTGCAACGTATTATTATTTTAATCATTTAATGGATATAGAGTCGGATAATTTACGGCATAAATGGTTTTATCAGAATAGACTGGTTAAGGATGTAAAACCCAATGAAGGTAGTCGCAAGGGTACTTTATTTTCTACTCATACTTTCACTGAGATAGATAAAGGTTATTGGTATGTTGAGCTGGTTAATGAGCAAGGTGATGTCCTAGACAGAATGAAGTTGGCGTATGGAGAAAAATATACCTCTGGCGGCGGTACACCTTTATCAACACCTTGTTTAGGCGCTAGGCGATCATTAACATCGTTAATTGCAGGCTGGCAAAGTCCTAAATTAATTGCTGAAAAGATAGATGCCATGAATAACTTTGATCGCCATAATCCTGTTGGACTGGCTAAGGCGATCGAATCAGGCAATATTTCAGTGGTGAGACTATTACTTGATCGAGGTGCCAATCTTGCTAGTCCATTACAGATGGGAAGTCAGCGTGTTCCGGCATTGTTTTTAGCCGTGAAAAGCGGCAACCCGACAATGGTTAATTATTTACTGCATCGTGGTGCTGATGCCAATGCACAGGGGCGAGGCTATACTACCCCTTTGTATCGAGCTGTAGTGGAACGCAGCCCACAAATAGTTAAGTTATTGCTGGAAAGTGGGGCTCAGCCAAGATTATTAACAACATATCTTGATTCTTTGCCTTTAATTAAAGCGGCTAATTTCTGTGATATCGATATCATGGAATTATTGCTTAAACATGGTGCTCGCTTTGATCAAAAAACGACCAAAGGTGTTACAGCACGAGACATTGCTAGTCGTGATTGCCGGCACTCTGAAAATTGGCAAGGAATTAGACAATTGGCTGAGCAAGAAATAGTTAGTCAATAAGTGAAATATATGGATTTAACGGAAAATAAACACAAGGCAGAGCAGTTAAATCTATCACGCTAATTGGCAGTAGTAAGGGGGCTCTTTATGAGTTAAGCTTTGTTTATACTCCAATTGTAGAGCTGTTTTTATATTCACCAATGGTTTGGTTTTTGTCTGATCTAGCGATGGCGGCTTTCTTTTATGTATTATGGACAAAACAAGACTGATTTTCATTTCAGTGCCATGAACAATGCCGTAGAATATGCATGATGACTAATTGGAGATGATGATGTTAGATCCTAAAAAAATTGAAGAAATTGCTAATAGCATAAGTGGTGCATTGCCTTCTGGCTTGACAGCGATGCAAGCTGATGTTGAGAAAAATATTCGTGCTGCAATGAGTGCTACTTTTGCCAAATTAGATTTGGTGACTCGTGAAGAATTTGATATTCAAACCCAGGTTTTACACCGTACTCGTGAAAAATTAGAGGCTTTAGAACAGAAAGTCGCTGAACTAGAAAAAAATAACTAAGAGAAAAAAATGTCTGAATTTAATAATGTAACAATCACCCGTGAAGCGAATGTTTATTTTGATGGTAATGTCACTAGCCGTGCGGTTACTTTTGCTGATGGTTCAACAAAAACATTAGGTATTATGATGCCTGGTGATTATACCTTCGGCACTGCAAAAGCAGAATTGATGGAAATCATGGCTGGTGAGCTGACATATCGTGTGGATGGAACAGATGAGTGGATTGCAATTAAAGGTGGTGAATCATTCAATGTGCCCGCTGACTCTTCATTTGATTTAAAAGTGACACAATTAGCGGACTATTGCTGTTCATACCTAGATTAACTTGAACAGGGGGAGGCAAGAGGCAAAGTTATTTGGATTTACTAAACCTGTCATTCCCGCGAGTTGGTAGCGGGAATCTAGTACTTATAATATAGATTCCGGCTAAAAGCATACCGGAATGACGAATTAACAAGCTAAATCCCAACTTCAGGTGAGATTAAATACATAGCTTCAACCAAGGATGGTTACAAATGAGCATTGCAACAGTAAAAAGTCGAGCAATAATAGGTGTTGATGCACCACTCGTGACGATTGAGGTGCATATCTCTAATGGTCTACCGAGTTTATCTATTGTTGGCATGTTGGAAACAGCGGTTAAAGAAAGCAAAGATCGTGTGCGTTCAGCCTTGTTGAATTCACAGTTCAACTTTCCTCAACAACGTATCACTATTAATTTAGCACCTGCCGATTTACCCAAAGAAGGTGGACGTTTTGATTTACCGATTGCTTTAGGTATTTTAGCGGCATCTGAACAAATGCCTAAAAGTGCATTAACAGATAAAGAGTTTATTGGTGAACTAGGTTTAACGGGCGAGTTAAGAGCTGTTCGTGGTGTACTGCCCACAACCTTGGCAACATCGACAGCGAAACGGGCTTTAGTCCTGCCCTTAGCTAATGCACAAGAAGCAGCATTAATTGAACAGGCAACAAGTTATGGCGCGGGTCATTTATTAGATGTCTGTGCTCATTTAGCCGGGCAGAAACGTTTAGATCTTACCGAGACAAGTGATGCAGTATTAAATGGTCACTACCCTGATTTAGAAGATGTGCGTGGCCAAGCACATGCGAGAAGAGCTTTAGAAATTGCTGCAGCAGGCTCACATAGTATTCTTTTCTCTGGACCGCCAGGAACAGGGAAGACAATGTTAGCCAGTCGTTTGCCGAGTATTTTGGCGGAGATGACTGAACAGGAGGCGGTTGAAACAGCCACGGTACACTCTATTTCGTCACAAGGGTTTAAGGTGGAACAGTGGCGACAACGACCTTTTCGTTCACCTCATCATACTGCTTCAGCAGTGGCCATGGTGGGCGGGGGCAGTAATCCGCGCCCAGGGGAGATATCATTGTCACATAATGGTGTTTTATTCCTTGATGAACTGCCAGAATTTGATAGGAAAGTATTAGAAGTACTGCGTGAACCGATAGAATCTGGCAAGATCACTATTTCACGTGCTGCGAATCAATCTGAGTTCCCAGCTAGATTCCAGCTGGTGACTGCGATGAACCCATGTCCCTGTGGCTATTTGGGAGAAGTTCGCTGTCATTGTACGGAAGATCAAGTACGCCGCTATAAGGCAAAAGTGTCGGGGCCTTTAATGGACCGGATTGATATATTGTTAGAAGTACCACCGGTTGCTAAATCGATGTTACGACCTGCCCAGCAGGGTGAAAAAGAAGAAAATAGTGCCACAGTAAGAAAACGTGTATTGCTGGCAAGAGAAAGACAAATTAAACGGGCTAATAAAGCCAATTATTTGCTAGATAACAAAGAAATAGAGGTTCATTGCACATTGAGTGAGAGTAATTATCAATTATTAGAACAGGCGATTAGTCGTTTGGGCTTATCAGCACGTGCTTACCACCGTATTTTGAAAGTAGCACGGACGATTGCTGATCTTGCCGGTGCAGAACATATTCAAACCGCTCATTTAAGTGAAGCTATTGGCTATCGACGATTGGATACTAGGGTTAATTAATTAGTGCATGATTTAAATCCGCCGCAGCGGGATGCTGCGCGTCATGTAGATGGACCTCTACTTGTTTTAGCCGGTGCTGGCAGCGGTAAAACACGTGTTATCACCCGTAAAATTGCTTATTTAATTGAGGAATGTGGCATTGCTGCGCGTAATATTGCCGCGGTTACCTTCACCAATAAAGCGGCTCGAGAAATGAAAAGTCGTGTCGCCCAAATGATGGCTTCACGAGGATCTTCTGCGCGCGGCTTGATGGTATCGACCTTTCATAACCTTGGTCTTAATATCCTTCGTAAAGAATTTGCTCACCTGGGTTACCGTTCTGGTTTTTCGATTTTTGATCAGCAAGATTCCCTCGCTGTATTACGTGATTTAATGGGCCGTGATTTTGCTGCAGATAGTGAACATGCTGAGCAATGTCAGTGGCAGATTTCTGAGTGGAAGAATCAGATGATCTCACCCGAACAAGCGATGATGATTGCTGAAGATGAAATACAAGGTGCTGCCGCAAAGGTTTATCAACGTTATGTAGCCGCATTACAAGCCTATAATGCGGTTGATTTTGATGATTTGATTTTAAAACCGGTAATTTTATTTCGCGATTTTCCTGACGTATTAAAAAAATGGCAGGCTAAGATCCATTACCTCTTGGTTGATGAATATCAAGATACCAATGGCTGTCAGTATGAATTGGTGAAGCAGCTGGTCGGTATTCGTGAAGGGCTGACGGTAGTGGGTGATGATGATCAATCAGTGTATTCATGGCGGGGTGCCCGACCTGAAAACCTGGTGCAATTACAAAAAGATTTCCCGCGACTTAAACTGATAAAACTCGAACAAAACTATCGTTCAATGGGACGAATTTTACGAGTAGCCAATGAGTTAATTAGTAATAACCCCCATATTTTTGACAAAAAGCTATGGAGTGCTAGAGGCGAGGGCGATGCGATTAGAGTGATTGCCTGCCGTGATGATTTTCATGAATCAGAGAAAGTGGTGTCTGAACTGCTTTATCACAAGCTAAAACACAATGCAGAGTTCAAAGATTACGCAATTTTATATCGCAGTAATCATCAATCACGTCCTGTTGAACAGGTTCTACGTGAGCATGATGTACCTTATATCTTAACCGGTGGCACCTCATTTTTCTCACGTGTCGAAGTGAAAGATATTATGGCTTATCTACGCCTGCTAGCGAATCAAGATGATGATAATGCCTTCTTACGTGTTATTAACACGCCTAGACGGGGCATCGGTGCGACTACCTTACAAGCTTTGGGTAATTATGCTGCCGAACGTAAAACAAGCATGTTTGGTGCCTGTTTTGAAATGGGCTTAGCCGATCGGATTAGTGCTAAAGCAATGGGGCATTTAGATTACTTTAGTAAATGGTTGGTTGATATTGCTGATCGTGCTGAAAATGGTGACTTGTTGGAAGCGATCAGGGATATGATTGAGGAAATTGATTACCGTGCATGGTTAGAAGAAGTGACGGGAGATCCTAATCAAGCCATTCGACGCATGGAAAATGTGGAAGAGTTATTAGGTTGGGTTGCTCGTATCATTGACAAAGATACTGAGAAACAAAGTATTGGTGATATCGCGTCACGTTTAGTTTTAATGGATTTATTAGAACGACAAGCAGATGAAAACCAAGAAGATGCGGTTAGTTTGATGACGTTACATGCATCAAAAGGACTCGAATTTCCACACGTTTATATTATTGGTATGGAGGAAGAAATTCTGCCTCACCGAACCAGTATTGAAGAAGATGATGTTGAGGAAGAACGCCGTTTAACCTATGTAGGAATTACCCGGGCTCAACGTAGCTTAGTATTTACTTTGGCTAATTCACGTAAGCGTTATGGTGAAAAAGTAGCCTGTGATGAAAGTCGCTTTTTACGTGAACTTCCACCTGAAGATCTTATCTGGACCAGTGAAAAATCAAAGGTGGATCCAGAAGAACGTAAAGAGCGTAAAAAAGCCCATATGTCGAATATTAGATCGCTGCTGAAATAGGCGGGTAGAACTCTTCTTAGCTAGTAATGTAGACTGAATCTGATTCGATTGAAACCTGTCTAGTTGGTGTGGTGGACTCAAGCTGTCTATGCAATATCTATTTCAATCCCTCCAATCAAGAGGCCAGCCAGCGTGATATTTGGCCCAGAGCATATGAAGGTTAATTTCACCAAAATTATAAGGCGTTCACTGCTATAATCTAGTTGCTTGCTCCCTTGGTTCTCAGTGGATCGCTGGATCGATTTAATACACTGTTACATTAGGTCTAATTTATGTTCCAAGTTAAAAACCATATGCAGACCATAAAAATGGTCAATTTCCGATGACGATTTCAACCATGATTATTAAGCGGCTTAGTTGCTTAGTCTTGTTTGTAAGTATGTTCAGCACCACAGTAATAGCGGGTCCGGTTAATTGTGGTGACAAGCCAATAAGTCTTTCTTTTTTTGACTTTGGCTTATTCTATTTCGATAAAAATGGTCAAGGTGAAGGCATCAGTCAGGATGTTATCGACGAACTTATCAAACGCACTGGATGCAAATTTATCACCCAGGTGATGCCAAGAGCACGAACTTGGAATGATCTCGCCACGGGCAATTTGGATATGACCGTTGACGGCATCGAAAATCAGCAACGTAAGAGTTTTGGCTGGTTTATTCCGTACAATAAGATCAAAAATTATGCAGTGATCAAAACAAAGGCCGGAACAACAGTGCGTGGACCAGAAAATTTCAGGGATCAAAGTCAGTTGTTATTCGGTGTCGTTCGCAGCTTCGATCATGGCGAGGAACTTGAAAAGTGGCTTGACCAGATGCGTATTGAAAAGAGAGTAGAGGAAAGTGTTAATATTGATATTCTATTCAATAAACTGATGCTGGGTCGTATTGATGCATTGTTTGCTCCTCCCGCTGTATACCGCAAGTTTTTACGTGATCTCAATATCGAGAATGATGTAGAGATCCAGGACTGGGCACCCACTGACAAAGGCATTATAGCCTCTCTCGTTTTGGCTAAAAGTAGGTTTTCTGAAGCCGATGCCAAGGATTGGGGAAATCTAATTAAAGAGATGCGCCGTGATGGAACCTTCAAACAAATTTTCTCGACTTATCTCTCGGAAAATGACGCAAATTGGATGGCTGACTTCTAGATGAACAATGCTCCTTTTAGTTTCTCGCACTCTTTAACCGGTCGTTTGTTCAAGTTGGTCTTTGGCGGCTATGTTATCTTAGCTGTGGCTGTGACGGTGATCCAGTTGTCACTAGAGTACTCATCGGTTCAACAAACTATCTCCGAAGACCTAAAGTCCATCGGACAGTCCTTCAATGGTGCTGTAACGGGTGCTATGTGGGAGATGGATCAACCTCTTTTAAATACCATTGCACAGGGAATAGCCCAATCTTCGATTATCACTGCAGTGAAAATATCGTCGAATAACGGGAAAATATTTGCAGCTATTGGAGAGCTCCCTAGCTCAGAATTTACGGATCCAAACAAACTGCTTTTGCATACTCAATTTTACAGCTCGAGTTTACAAAAACAAGGCCTTACAGGCATCCGTGACTTGGGCGAATTGACGGTCTACAGCAATCGTTCTATCGCAATTGATAGAGTGAAGTACAGCTTTATTGTCATCTTAATTAATTCATTGATCAAAACAACAGGGCTTTGGATAATATTTTATTTGGTTATCACCAGAAGTCTGTCTCGGCCCTTGTCTCAATTGACGGCTGTTGTATCACGATTGGAATTTGCCGCTGAGTCGAAGGAAGCCATACCGTTAGTTATTCCTGAAGAATTAAAGTCAAAACAGGATGAATTGGGACGCTTAATGGGCGCTATGGACAAAATGCAACGACGCTTATTCACAGCGCGCGGTGCGCTGACAAAGGTAAATTTGGATCTGGAACAAAAAATAGCTGAACGCACTCGTAATCTTGCTGATGCAGTGGCATTCAATGAAACTATTTTACATAGCTCACCGATCCCCGTTGGAGTGTATGAGCTTAATGGTCAATGCGTGCTGGCAAATCATGCTTATGCTAAATTTTTAGGTACTACACAGGACAGCCTGTTAGCGCAAAATTTTCACCATATAGATTCATGGCAGAAGTGTAGTTTGTTAGCTGATTGCCTAACTGCATTGACAGATCATAAACCGCAGAAACGTGAAGCCACTATAACCACGTCGTTGGGCAAGCTAGTGTGGTTTGAATATCAAATTATTCCGACATTGTTGAATGGTCAATCTCACCTGCTGATACAGTTGTTCGACTTGACCGTACGCAAAGAAATGGAACAAGAACTACGTTATGTGGCGATGCATGATTCATTGACACGATTGCCGAATCGACGTCTTTTACTGGACAGGATTTCACAGGCAATAACTAACAGTAAGCGAAACAACACTTACGGTGCCATCTTATTTCTTGATCTAAATGAATTTAAGCTGCTCAACGACACATATGGGCATGAGATTGGCGACATGCTGCTGTGTGCAGTTGCCGAACGATTACTGCACACTGTGCGTGAAAGCGACACTGTGGCACGATTAGGTGGTGATGAATTTGTTGTGTTGATTGAAGGGTGCAATGCGAAACAAGATCTGGCCGCTGAATATACAGGCTCAGTTGTAAGTAAGATTCACAAGGCCTTGAGTGAGGAATATATATTAAAAGATATTCATCATCAGTCATCTGCGAGTATTGGCTTTGAGCTGTTCCTAGGCGATGAACATGAACCAGAGCACATTCTTAAGCAAGCAGATGCTGCTATGTACAAAGCTAAACGGAAACTTCTCTTAGTTAGCGGCTAAACAATCAGCCGCAAGGCACTGAGCTCAAGTTGTAGATAGACTTGTTTCTAAAATATCAATTCAACTGCCAAAAACGATAGCATAGAAATCCCTCACCTTCACAGTTGTAGCTATTCGGTTTCGGACCTAGTCACTAGAATTAGCTAACGAAGATAGTTGAAAGTGCTAGCTGATTTCCTAGACATCACACTATTCAAGTTAATATCTAGGAAATTTGAGTTTTAATTAATCTTCAACTTCTTCGTCTTCAGGGCGGTACATTACTTGAACACCATGAAGGAAGTTACGTAAGATTTGATCTTTACACTGTCTGAAGTGTTTGTGATCTGCTCGGCGGAAGAAAGCACTCAGTTCATGTTTGCTGATACGTAAATCAGCAAGCAGTAGGATTTCTAAGATATCTTCATCACGTAGATCTAAGGCGATTTTTAATTTTCTGAAAACAATATTATTGTTTATTTTCTTTTCAGGGGCAGGTTGATCGCCTTCTTTTTTACCACGGTTGGTATTAATCAAACCGTTTAAGAATGTGGCGAGGTGAACATCGCTGCAATTTTGATAATCAACATCACCTTCTTTTTTTAACCAGCTACTAATTTGTGCGCGAGTCATTTCTGCTTCAGCAGCAGCGAAGATCTTCATCATTTTGTCATCGTTATACTTAAAGGTATAACGAATACGGCGTAAAACATCATTATTAGTCACAAGGTCGTTCCTGTTCTAGTGTGTAGTTGGTATGGTCAAGCTGTTTGGGATTTAAGCTCTTAGTATAACTTATGTATCTTTTGACAATAGTGTTAATCGTTTTTCTGCTAAGCTTTAACTATATATTCTTAATGACCGATGACACTATGACTGATAAACAAGCCAATAATCCATTACATGCTATAACCTTAGAACAAATTCTAACTAAGCTTAGAGACAGTCTTGGCTGGCAAGAAATGGCGCATCAGGTCGATATTAAGTGTTTTAAAACGGATCCAAGTATCAAATCAAGTTTGAAGTTTCTCAGAAAGACGCCATGGGCCAGAGCTAAAGTTGAATCAATGTATATTAATAATAGGCATCACTTAGACTAAGTCTATCTGGCTATTAAAGCGGCCAAAGTTCTATGCCTAACAGCATAAAAGTAATTGATAAAACCAAACATAATAGTGTCACCAGGCTATAAACAGAATTAATGCCCATCGCTTTTATATTCTGCGATCCGATATAGACAGCAATGGCAGTAATAAAGAATGAACCTTCACTGACAACGAGTAAGGTCAGCAATGGTAAGACTGTCGTGCCATCATCGTTTACGGCACTACCTCTTAGTACTACGAGTAATAAAAAAGCGGTGAGGCCTAGGGCGAGATAAGGAAAGTTTATTGTTTTCATTTATTTATATAAAAATATAAAAAAGCCCGCAATAGCGGGCTTTTTTATGAGTTCCTATTGAACTTGCGCAAGCATATGGTCAACTGCCGCTTTAACATCATCATCACTTAAGTCAGGACGGCCACCACGTGCAGGCATCATGTTGATGCCATTAATTGCATTTGTGTAAAGTGTATCCACACCTTTTTCGATGCGGGGTGCCCAGTCAGATGCTTTGCCCAATTTAGGTGAACTCATCATGCCTGTGCTGTGACACAATGCGCACACTTGAGCTACAACTTCTTCACCGCCCATACCCGTTGCAGCAGGTGCAGCGACAGCAGCAGGTGCTTCACCAATATACACTTCAGCAACAGGTTTAATACGTTCAGCAACATCTTCAGCAGTCATGCTGGCTGGAGCTACAATGCTATTTGCAACACTTTGCATGGCAGAAAGAATGACATTTTCTAAACCAAATACAATGATGAATATAATGATACTGCCGACAAAAAATTTGCCTGATTTTTGAGAGTTCATGGTGAAGCCTTAACTAGAATAAATAAGTAAATGATTAATTATACGATGATAATGCATTGTGCGAAACAACTATAGCCAAGTTGCTTGGCTATAGCATTAGTTGATTGCCGTTAAAGCAAGTTTACCAATGGTTGACCCAGACTGTAACTGTTGATGAGCTATGGCAATATTGTCGGCATTGATGGGGCCAATAGTGGCTGTCAGAGTAGTTTTTAATTGCCCCTCATCAACAAGTTGGGCAATGTTATTAAGCAGGTAATGTTGTGCGATCATATCGGTGGTTTTGAACATGGGACGAGTAAACATAAACTCCCACACAAAGCCGGCGCTTTTAGATTTTAAACAATCTAAATCATGTTTCTCTTGCGTGCCGACAATGCTACAAATCAACCCTTGAGGTGCTATAAGTTCAGCCATGGCGGAAAAATGGCGATCGGTATTATTGAGGCATAAAATATAGTCAGGATCGTCAATCCCTAGAGTTCGATATTGAAGCACTAAATCACTATGATGATTAAGCACATGATCAGCACCTAATGTATGGCACCATTGTTCAGATTCGCTACGTGAAGCGGTGGTAATGACATTGAGTTTTGCCACTACTTTAGCTAATTGAATAGCAATAGAGCCCACACCACCTGCGCCGCCAATAATCAGAATGTTTTTGCCCTGATCTATGTCAGCAATGATTTTCAATCTTGAAAACAAGGCTTGCCAAGCGGTGATACTGGTTAGAGGCATTGCAGCGGCTTCACATGCTGATAATGTTTTAGGTGCATGACCGACAATACGTTCATCCACTAATTGATGACTGGCATAACAACCGGGCCGAGTGACATCGCCGGCATAAAACACCTTATCACCGACCTTGAACAATTCGACATGGTCACCTATTGCTGTGACGGTGCCTGATACATCCCAACCGACTATTTTAGCTTCAGTGAGCGGCTCTTTTATAGCCGCAATGACTTTGGTATCAACGGGATTTACGGCAATGGCATCGATCTTAATTAATATGTCATGACCGCTAGCGTGTGGCGTGTGAAGTTCAATTAATTGGGCGGCTGAATCGTTACTACTAAAGCCATATGCCTTCATAAGCTTATCCATGATTAAGTTCACTGCCCATAGTGTAGGCAGAAATAATGACTGATTTTAGCTTAGGGTGCTGATTGATATCATCAATATCAAGCTGTTGTTTAATGAGTGGTGCTAGTTTTTTTACTAGTTGTTGCTGATGCCAATCGTGTTCAAAAGCGACTTGGTCAAACTGATTATCAGTCATGAAATCGCTAGCAGATCCTTGTGCATCACTAAATTGAATATCTTCGCTGAGTAACATTTCATATTCATAAGAATAATTATCAATCTTATGCAGTGATGCAAGGAGTTGATGTAAGGAGGGGATAGCTTGGTGTTTTTGCATGATTTCATCAAGATTTAATATCACACTAGGTTTAAATACTTCGCCTTTAAAACTAAATTCAATGCTAGCGGTAATTTTATTCATAATAGTTTCTTTAATGCGGCTAAATAGGCTGATTCAGAAGGGGGCTGATTATTTCTTTGTGATAACCATAGACTTTCCGTTAAACATTCCATCATCTGATGTTCAGTCTCATGGGCATCGGCAAACTTTTTTTGTAATTGCTGATAGGTCTGACGGATGCCTGCGGGTCGATCGGTAGATATTTGTTCATGCAAAGAAATATGTAAACCCATATGTAAAAAGGGATTAGTATCACCATCCTCGACAAAATACTCTTGTTGTAGGCTAGCATCACTATTAAATATTTGATGGTATTCAGGATGTTCGCTAATCACCTGTGCAACCATTGATTCTAATGCTGACATTGTTTCATCTGCCTGACTTTTTAGCCAGACATCATGATACATTTGACGTAATTGTTGTCTATTTTGACCAAACATTAGACTGCCTTAACCTTTTTCTGCTGACGACGAAAGTCATCACATAAGTGAGAAACAACACAGCGATCACACTGTGGTTTTCTAGCAATACAGACATAACGACCATGAAGAATAAGCCAGTGGTGAGCATCTTGTTTAAACTCAGCGGGCACTACTTTCATTAAACGATCTTCAACGTCACGGACTGTTTTTCCCTTAGCCAGGCCGGTACGGTTAGATAAGCGAAATAAATGTGTATCGACTGCGATAACGGGGTGTTTAAACACCGTGTTAAGAATGACATTAGCTGTTTTTCGGCCTACACCAGGCAAGGCTTCGAGTGCGTCGCGATCATCTGGTACTTCACCATGGTGAAGCTCGAGTAACTGACGACAGGTTTTAATTACATTTTCAGCTTTGCTATTAAAAAGGCCAATAGTTTTGATGTACTGTTTAAGGCCAGCAACACCTAGATCGAGAATACTTTGCGGTGTATTAGCAACAGGGTAAAGAATGTCGGTGGCTTTATTGACACCTACATCAGTCGCTTGGGCAGATAAGATAACAGCAATCAGTAGTTCAAATGTACTACTGTAGTTAAGCTCTGTTGTCGGCTCAGGATTAGTCGCTTTTAGTGTCGCAAAAAATTCGTGTCGCTGTGTTTGGTTCATGCTTCAGCTGGAATCGTTTCAGTTACTGCCACAGACACTTGCTTTGTTGATTGGCGAGCATCAATGACATTTTTTAAAGCTACAATCAAACCTAAACCAATAAAGGCACCCGGTGGTAATAATGCCATTAAGAAACCTCGATAATCGTCAAACACCACGAGTGTTAAATTTCTTGCTGATTCACCAAACATTAAATGAGCTTCACTTAAAATGGTACCTTGACCAATTAGTTCTCGACTTGCACCCAATAAAACAAGCACGGCGGTGAAGCCAAGTCCCATCATTAAGCCATCTACAAGCGAGGGGCCAACCGGGTTTCTTGCTGCAAAGGCTTCGGCTCGGCCAGTAATGGCACAGTTGGTTACGATCAAAGGAATGAAAATACCCAAGATCAAATAGAGCTCGTGGAACCATGCATTCATTGATAATTCGATTACCGTGACGATAGAGGCAATGATCAATACAAAAACAGGTAAGCGTGCTTCATCTGGAATGTGATGACGAAGTAATGATACTAGGCCATTAGATGCCACTAAGGTCAGAATAGTCGCCAAACCTAAACCAAGACCATTAATTGTGGTATTACTGACAGCAAGTAGGGGACATAAGCCTAATAATTGTACTAAGGCGGGGTTATTTTTCCACAATCCTTCACGGATTATTGGGCCATATACTTTATTCATTATTTGGCCTCCTTAAAGAGTTCATCATGATTTTTGTCAAAATACTGTAATGCTTTTTTGACTGCAGTTACAATCGCCCTTGGGGTAATGGTTGCTCCGGTAAATTGGTCAAACTCACCACCATCTTTTTTAACTTTCCACCTTGACTCAGATGGGTTTGTTAAAGATAAGCCTTTGAATTTTAAGATCCAGTCGGCTTTTTTGACATCAATTTTATCACCCAAACCCGGTGTTTCTTTATGTTTGATAACACGAACACCAGCAAGTGTTCCATCAGAGTAAACACCGACAAGGAGCTTTATTTTGCCGTTATAACCATTAGGAGCAATGCTGGTGAATACTGCTGCAATAGGACGACTATCTTTACGAGCACGATATACCTTGGTGAAGTCTTTAGTGCCTAATTGTCGTACGCCAGGAATCAGTAATGTGTCGGTTAAAATATCATTATCATATTCACTGCTATCAACAAGCGCATTAATGGCTGCCAACAGGGTTTGGCGTTCATTGTCAAGGATCTTGTCACGCGTATTGGCTTCGGTAAGTGATACTAAGCTGGTTGCTCCAATGGCAAACAATGCGAGCATTAGACCAACCTTTAAGATTTTAGTTTTGATTTCATCCATGATGTTAGGCTCCGTATACTTTTGGTTGCGTATAATAATCAATCAGCGGAACCAGCATATTCATAATTAATACGGCAAATGCAATACCGTCAGGGTAACCACCCCAAACACGGATAATATAGGTCAATAAACCAACACCAGCACCAAATACAATGCGGCCTTTTACCGTTGTCGCAGCCGTAACTGGATCGGTGGCTATAAAGAATGCACCCAACATGGTGCCACCACTAAGAAGATGAAACAGTGGTGAAGCAGTTGTTTCAGGCGCTATTAACCACGTCATAAGACTAATACTTATTAAAGCCAGCAACAGTGCAACAGGGATATGCCAGCTTATTACTCGACGATAAATTAAGTAAGCACCACCGAGAGCAAACCAAATATTAATCCATTCCCAGCCCTTACCAGCAAACAGGCCAAATAATGGTTGTTGTGAAATTGATGAAGGGTGCTGTAACAAACCAATTTGTGTTTTCATTGCATCAAGCGGTGTTGCACCTGAAATAGTATCAAAGCCTAAACCACTCACTAATTGACCATTGAAGATCGCTTGCAAAGCCCCGGAAAAGTCGAGAGGGTTTTCACTCAAAGCAGCAATAGGTAACCATGTTGTCATTTCTAAAGGAAATGAAATTAACAGTAATACATAAGCAACCATGGCTGGGTTGAATGGGTTGTAACCCAAACCACCATAGATATGTTTAGCAAAGACAATGGCAAATACGATGCCGACAACAGTCAGCCACCACGGTGCTAACGGTGGTAGGGCAATAGCAAGTAATACGGCTGTGACGATGGCACTACCATCCGTTAAGAAAGGTTTTAGTGGACGATCCCGTAGTTTCAGCATTAATGCTTCAGCTAGTAATGCCGTGACAATAGCTAATGTCATGGTGATTAAAACACTAGGGCCAAAGAAATACACAATAGCTATCACGGCCGGCACAAGTGCAAGCAAGAGCTGCAACATATGTAAGGTTACACGACTGGTTCCAGATAAAAAGGGTGATGATAGACGACTTAAAGGCATCGATTATTGCTCCTGATTATCAGATTGAGTTTGATTTGCAGCCGCTTTTTCAGCTTCTGCTTTTTGTTTGGCGGCTTTTGATGCTGCCAAAGCTAATTTACGCTGGCGCTGGCGTTTTTCTTTGTCTTTTTTCTCCGCTTCTTGTCGTTCAAGACGATTGTCATGGCGGATACGAGCATTGTCAGACTTTTGTGTTTCTACACGTTGATTCATTGTTTCTGTTTTAGCAAAACGGAAATAATGAACCAAGGGGATTTTACTTGGGCAGACATAACTGCAGCAGCCACACTCGATACAATCCATTAGATTATATTGTTGTGTTTTTTCTAAATCTTTAGAGCGTGAATACCAATAGAGTTGTTGTGGCAACAAACTGACAGGGCAAGCCGTTGCACATTCACCGCAGCGAATACAAGGTAAAGGATCTGTTTTTGGGGCAGCATTATCCACACCGACTAAAATACAGTTTGCTGTTTTAGTAATAGGTAGATGATCGCCTGATAGGTTATACCCCATCATCGGCCCACCTAAAATAAAAGGTTCATTAGGTTCACGGTGAGTATCACAAAAAGATAATAACTCATGCATCGGCGTGCCGAATAAGGTTTCAAAGTTACCCGCATGTTTCACATCAGTACCCGTGACGGTTACGATACGGGAAATTAATGGCTCACCATGAGTGATGGCACGCCCAATAGCATAGCTTGTTCCCACATTATGGCAGACGATACCAATATCAATCGGCAGGCCTTGGCTAGGCACTTGTTTACCGGTGACTACTTGAATTAATTGTTTTTCACTGCCGGTTGGATAACGGGTTGGAATAACAACAACCGTGGTATTTTGAAGTTTTGTTTGACGACGACCTAATGCTAATTCCATAGCAGAAATAGCTTCAGGTTTATTATCTTCAATAACAATGACACAGTTGTTTACACGTAAGGCATAACGCATCACCTCAATACCATCGAGAATACCGTCAGCACGTTCTCGCATGATCATATCATCACAGGTGATATAAGGTTCACATTCAACGCCATTGATGATCAAGGTTTCAACCGTATGATGCACACCTGGATTAAGTTTGATAAAACTTGGGAAACCCGCCCCACCAAGGCCAACAATACCTGCTTCACGGATCTTCTGACGAATATCGTGTTCAGATAAGCTTGTGAAATCAACAGTGTCTGCTAAATCTATCCAGCGATCTTCACCGTCAGTTTCGAGTGTAATACACTGAGCTGATAGTCCTGAAGGATGCGGAATTGGCTGTTCATCTATAGCCGTAATTGTGCCTGAACTTGGCGCATGCAAATACACTGAAACATGGCCATCAGCACGCGCAATTTTTTGTCCTTTAAGTACTTTATCACCAATTCCTACAATAGGTGTTGATGCTGCACCGATATGTTGCTGTAACGGTAAAATAAGCTTTTTACTTAATGGTGTTTTACGGATCGCATCATACGTGGATCGTTTTTTCTGGCCATCAAGTACTAAACCGCCAGGGAATGAGCCGAGTGGTTTAGTCATGACTGGTCTTCCAGAGTTAAATCTACATGGGCAGGATCAGGCCAACGCCATGTGTTTGGATTAATTTTTGTTTCTACCATATCAATACAATCTACTGGACAAGGTGGAACACATAATTCACAGCCGGTACATTCATCGCTAATCACGGTATGCATTTGTTTAGCTGCACCCAAAATAGCATCAACAGGACAGGCTTGAATGCATAATGTGCAACCAATACAACGGTCTTCGACAATTACGGCGAGTGTTTTAGGTTTTTCTACACCACATTCATCATCAAGTGGTTTTGCTTCAATCTCTAATAGATCGGCCAAAGCTTGAATAGTGGTTTCTCCACCGGGAGGGCAGCGGTTGATATCTGCTTCACCAGCAGCAATGGCTTCAGCATAGGGTCTGCACCCTGGAAAGCTACATTGACCACATTGTGTTTGCGGTAATAACTGATCGATCTGATCAGCAATAGGATCGCCTTCGACCTTAAAGCGAATAGAGGCATAACCTAATAATAGGCCAAAAATGAGGGCCATAACCGTGATGGCAAGTATAGCTGTTAACATTTCTATGATACCAAGCTTGCAAAGCCCATAAAGGCCATAGACATTAAACCAGCTGTAATTAAAGCAATAGCGGCACCTTGAAATGCTACTGGTACATCTGCTACATCAATCCGTTCACGTAGCGATGCAAAAATAACTAATACCAGTGAAAAACCAATTGCGGCACCAAAACCATATAAAGCAGATTCTAAAAAGCCGTGTTGTTCTTGCACGTTTAATAGTGCGACACCTAATACGGCACAGTTAGTCGTGATCAGCGGCAAGAAAATACCGAGAACTTGGTAGAGAATTGGGCTTGTTTTATGAACAACTAATTCAGTAAATTGCACCACAACAGCAATAACAAAGATGAAACTGATGGTACGTAAAAATTCGATACCAAGAGGAGCAAGCAGATATTCATTGATTAGGTAACTACTAATAGACGACAGTGTTAATACAAAAGTAGTTGCCAGCCCCATGCCCATTGCCGTTTCTAATTTGCGTGACACACCCATGAACGGGCACAAGCCTAGAAATTTAACTAGAACAATATTGTTGACCAGAATGGTGCTAATTAAGATGAGGGCATAATCTGCCATGCAATAACCTACTGTTTTAATCGGGTTTTAACGAGATTGCCTTGGAATAAGCAATGGCGTCAGTTTTATAGCCGATTATTATAGCTCATTTGAGCGGGATTTCGTAGTGTTATATTTTAATTAATGCTTTTTAATGAAAGACTTATACGATTTTATTATATGGATATATATTGTGCTGATATCTAAGCTTGTACAGTAGTCCTTTTATTTCAAACGACGTTGTTGTACTGCTTGTGCAAGTTCACGTAATAAAACATCCGTATTGTCCCATGCCATACAGGCATCAGTAATGCTTTGGCCATAGACGAGAGGTTCACCTGCTTCAGTATTTTGACGACCAGCAACAAGATTACTTTCTAACATCATACCCATAATGCGTTTTTCACCATGAGCAATTTGATCTGCAACATCACGACAAACGACTTCTTGTTGAATATGGCTTTTACCACTATTGGCATGACTACAATCCACCATAAATAAGGCTTTTTGACCTGTTCGACCAATATTTTCTGCTGTTGCTTGAATACTTGCAGCATCATAATTAGGTTTTTTACCACCTCGCAAGATAACGTGACAATCAGGATTACCCGTTGTTGAAAATATTGCTGAATGTCCTGCCTTTGTTAATGACATAAAGTGGTGTGGTTTTGCTGCTGACATACAGGCATCAATGGCAATTTGCAAACCACCATCTGTCGCATTTTTAAAACCAATAGGGCAGGACAAACCAGATGCTAATTCACGATGTGCTTGGCTTTCCGTTGTACGTGCACCAATAGCACCCCATGAAATAAGATCGGCAATATATTGCGGGCTGATGAGATCAAGGTATTCACTACCTGTTGGCACACCCATTTCAGCAAGATCGAGTAATAATTGTCGAGCGAAATGAAGGCCATCATTAATTTTGAAACTACCATCAAGGTAAGGGTCATTAATTAAACCTTTCCAACCAACCACAGAACGTGGTTTTTCAAAATAAACACGCATGATGATGTGTAAATCATCTTTTAACTCAGAAATAAGTGGTTTCAAACGCGTAGCATATTCACGTGCAGCATCAGGATCATGGATTGAACAAGGACCCACAATAACAACCAAGCGGTCATCATTACCATGAACAATGTCTTGCGTCATTTGACGTGCATTAAACACGATTTCTGAGGCGTGATCAGTAATGGGTAGTTCTTCGTGTAACTGGGCTGGAGGAAGGACTTCCTGCATGCCAGAAATACGTAAATCGTCAGTGCTATAAAGCATGAATCTTAATACTCTTAAAAGGTTAACCCGAACAGTAGAACTGTTCGAGTTAGAACAATATTGTTATGAAATTAGAACTTAAATGCCGTTGGTAAATAAATCAGCATTTAACCACAAGTGAACCCAAATACTAGCGGCATAACCTAATGCAATAGCCCAAATCCATTTTAAATGAGCCATAAAGGTATAGATACCACGTGCTTGACCCATAACGGCAACACCAGCGGCAGAACCGATTGATAATAATGAGCCACCTACGCCGGCTGTTAAGGTGACTAATAACCATTGACCATGATCCATATCTGGCATCATAGAAAGAACAGCAAACATTACCGGGATGTTATCGATAATCGCTGACAATATACCGACTAAGATATTGGCATTAGTTGCACCTAGAACACCATACATGAGCTGTGAGCCAAGTGTTAAGTAGCCAATTGTACCCAGACCGCCCACACATAAAATAATACCGTAGAAGAACATTAATGTATCCCACTCAGCACGTTCTAACTGTTGGAAGATATTAAATGGTGGTTTATGTTCTTCTATGCCTTCAACACTTAACGGGGTTTCACCATCATTAGCAAGCGTATCAACCATACGTTTATCTTGCATTTTGATCACATAACCATACAGTTTTAATAAACCTAAACCAGTCATCATGCCAATAACAGGTGGTAGGTGTAAGAAGTTATGAGCACATACCGCCATTGTAATTGTCAGTAAGAATAAGACCACCACCACCACGGCACCTTTTTTCATTACAGCTGTTTCATTTAGTGCTTTAGGTTGTTCATTCGCTACAGCGAAAGACATAATGATTGCAGGAATAATCCAGTTAACAACTGACGGAATAAACAGAACAAAGAACTCTTGGAAATGAACAACACCTTTTTGCCATACCATTAATGTTGTAATGTCACCAAATGGGCTAAAGGCACCCCCAGCATTAGCAGCAACAACGATATTAATACATGCTACGGCAACAAATTTATGGTTAGTTCCGCCTACAGCCATTGCGACGGTTGCCATTAATAAGGCGGTTGTTAAGTTATCAGCAATTGGTGAGATGAAGAATGCCAAAATACCTGTTAACCAAAAGATTGTTCGTAGTGTGAAACCTTGGTTGACTAACCAGCTACGCAGCGCATCAAATACACCACGTTCACCCATCGTGTTGATATAGGTCATGGCCGCTAATAAGAATAATAACAACTCAGCATATTCAAGTAGATTATGACGAATCATTATTTCAGCAGTATGGTGGAATGCGCTATCAGCTTGTTGAGCATATATAAAGGCAATCATTGCCCAAATAATACCGGCTGCAACCATCACCGGTTTGGACTTACGCATATGAATTTCTTCTTCAGCGATAACTAAAATATACGCTAAGACAAAAATAACAATAGAGGCATAACCCACCCAATGGGCGGTTAAATCCAACATTTTTACCTCAGCTGAGGCAAATGATATTTGAGGAAAAGCAAACAGTAATAAGCTGAAAATAATAGTGCTTATTAGTGAGCGCTTAGATTGAAGTTGTTTCAACATGCAAATCCTTTGTACGAAAGGTCAAGTTTTAAAGCCGTAATGATACCGCGGTGCTCCCCTATGTGAAAGGCAAGCAGGTGATTTATTTCATAATCTTTTGGTAAAAACCTTGCGATGCTTCTTCAACTAAGTCAAAAACATGCTCAAAACCATTAGTGCCACCGTAATAAGGGTCGGGAACATCACGTTCACTTCGCTCAGCTGCATAATCTAAAAAAAGTTTTACTTTATGTTGATGTTCTGTTGGGCTTGCGGACAGTAAGATCTGATAATTATCATTATCCATCGCAAGGATATGATCAAAATAGTCAAAGTCTGCTGGAGCAACTTTACGAGCACGAATTTTAGAAAGATCAACGCCTCGACCTCGTGCTGTTTGTTGTGAACGCGAGTCGGATGGTTCACCAATATGATAAGCGTGGGTACCTGCGGAATCGACTAAAAAGCGATCGACTGTGCCCTTATCTTTAATGACTTTGTTAAACACACCTTCAGCGGTGGGTGAGCGGCATATATTGCCCATGCACACGAAAAGTACTTTTATTTGTTTCATATAGCCCCTAAGTGTTTGATAAATAATGAACTAGATCTTGCTGGTTGGGAACGTTTTTCAGATTTAATTTAAGGTGAAAATGCTAAGAAATGATTACATACTAGCCGTTAATTTCACGCCCATAGAGTGCGTTAGCCTACTTACGGTATTCCACTGCGGTTTAGTTTTACCTGAAATGAATTTGTATAGACTTTCGCGGTTAAGCCCCGTATCTTTAGCCGTAGCAGTCACGCCTTTATGACGAATAACATGACCTAATGCGGTAATAAATACGGTGGGATCATCGTCTTCAATGGCTGCAGTTAAATAGTCACTAATTTCATCACTGTTAAGTAAGTGATCAAATGGGTTGTAAGGTTTTGTTTTCATCTTTATTACTCCAAATCATTCGCTATTTGCTTGGCAAGTTTAATATCGTGCTGTTGGGATGATTTATCACCACCACAAAGTAAGATAATAAGCTCATCACCTTGTATCGTGAAATAAACTCGGTAGCCCTTACCGATGAAAATACGCATTTCACTCACAATACTACCAACAGGTTGAATATCACCAAGGTTGCCGTTAACTGCTCTATCTAAACGCATAGCAATCGCGTTTGCGGCTTGCCTATCTTTTAGTTTCGATACCCATTTATCAAAGGTACTGGTGGTGTGTATTTTATATTTCACAGGGATAGTGTAGCTTGTGAGCTACAGGTTGGCAAGAAAGGAATGAATAGAGTGTTTGTAAAATATGATCGTGTTGCTGGTTGGATGCGGACAGTATAAAAGGACTTCATTTTTCCGTTTCAAGATCGATTGGTACACACAATTGGTACACATGTGGCGCTATATTCAGCTGTGTAGCTAATGTTTGTATATTGCCCATGCACACGAAAAGTACTTTTATGTGGCTCATAGTATTCCTATATGTTCGTCTAATTAAGGTGGGATGTTGCTATAAGTACATGACTGATTTTAACGTTGTTGATAGAAAACATAGTCATCAGTAGCTGATTTTTTAGCTTGATACATTGCTGTGTCAGCGTAGTTAATCAAGCGCTCAGCATATTTACTATGCTGAGGATAAAGGCTAATGCCAATGCTTGATTTTACAGATAAATGATGCCCATCAATATCCATTGATTGTGCTATTGCCTGTTGAATTTTAACCACGGTAGCAGATAGATTATCACGATTCTCAGCGTTGGATAGCACGATAATAAATTCATCGCCACCGAGCCTTGATATGGTATCGCCAGCGCGCAGTGTCTTAGATAGTCTTTTGGAAATATTCTGCAGTAGGATATCGCCTACATGGTGACCATAATCATCGTTAATCGGTTTAAAATGATCTAAATCAACAAATAAAATGGCAACGGACTCCTTGTTTCTGTCAGCATTTGCAAAGCTCAGTGACATAAGGTCATACAGCGTATTCCTGTTTGGTAAACCTGTTAATACATCATGAGTTGCCAAATATTTCAGACGTTCCTCATCCGCTTTCCACTGCGATATATTAGTAAGCATGGCCATGTAATGACTCACCTGACCAGCATCATTTTTTAATGTTGAGATAGACATCCATTGTGGAAAAATATCGCCATTCTTACGTTTATCCCAGATCTCGCCTTGCCAACTGCCTTTAGAGTTAAGCTCTTGCCACATTTGTTGATAAAATGCTTCGTCATGACGTCCTGAAGCCAATAATTGGGGTGACTGTCCTATAACATCATCAGCAAGGTAGCCTGTAATTTCAGAAAAGGCCTTATTAATCATGATAATAGTATTGCTCTTATCGGTGACTAGAATGCCTTCCTTATTATTATCAAAGAGTCTGTTGATCAGTTCTAGCTGCTGATCGGCATGGCTTTGTTTTACACAGGCCATTAAATCACGCATTAATAATCCCGTATCGACGGGTTTGATAATGTATTTATCAATACCAATACGAATAGCATCAATTAGATAATCAGTTTGTTCAAAAGCGGTAGTTACTAAAATGGGTGTGGAAGGGGACTTTTGTTTTATTTTTGTCGCCAACATCAAACCATCCATGCGAGGCATTTTTATATCAGTGATGACAACATCAATTGCTTGCTCTGAAAACGTTGACCACGCATCTTGACCATCATTAGCCAGAATTAAGGTGTCAACACGACGCCTCAAAAATTGAGCCAGTTCGGTGCGAATACTTTCGTCATCTTCAACGTATAGCACGGTGAGTGACTTCAGGTATTTTTGCATATTTAATTGTATAGCCTTATTCATCAGGATTACTTGCTAGCTGGGTGATGACGGAGAATTTTGCACCTTGCTGTGTATTTTCGGCTTTAATTTCGCCAGCCATATTACGTTGGATAATCATCTGCGACATATACAAACCTACACCTGTGCCCATTTCTTTTGTTGAGAAATAAGGGTCAAATACTTTTTCCAGAATGTCATGTTTTATGCCAGCTCCATTATCAACAACTGTCACATAACCTTTATTTTGTTTTTGATAAATAGTAACGGTTATGTTTCCCTGACTTACCTTATTAGCCATAATGGCTTCTTTGGCATTGGAAATCAAGTTAAGCAGAACTTGAGCATATTCATTTGGATAACCATCAATATTGACATCTTGTAGGCGATTAATAGTGACCTCAATATTCGTTGCCGTCAGATTGGGTTCGATTAATGACATAACATGGTTGACTTGATCATAAGCAGAAAAAATCGTGCGCTCTTTTTCAGGAGAAAAGAAATCTTTAAAGTCATTGATCGTTGTCGACATGGCTTGCACCAGTTTATTTCCCTTAACAACAGAGTCAGCCAAATATTCGTCAGTTAGCTCATCATAATCCGATGCATCTTTAATATTAGTAAGCACTAGACCTAATGCATTTAGTGGCTGTCGCCATTGATGAGCAATATTACCTATCATTTCTCCCATTGCTGCTAATCTTGATTGTTGAATAAGCAGTATATCTTTATCACGATTATGGCGGATTTCAGTAGAAATTCGTTGCTCTAATGTTTCATTAAGCTCGCGTAACTCATCTTTTGTCTGTCTTGTATCTTGCAAAAGTTGAGCATTTTCTAGTGAAATTGCTGCCTGAGCAGTAATTAACTCGGTCATTTTGTTTATTTCTTCTGTAAAAATGCCTTCTGACAAACGGTTCTCAATATAGAGCACACCGATCAATACTTTTTGTTTGATGACGGGCACACACATAACTGAACGTAATTGTAGTTTCTTGACCAGTTTATCTTCGCTAAAAGCACCGAAAGCGTGTGCGTTTTCAAGCAGTACTTTTTCTTGGGTTCTGAATACAAAATTGACAATGGCTAGGCAAATTTCTTCTGTGTCTTTGATCTGTCTTTCGTGTGTATTAACCGTTTTTTCATTAATATTGGACTGAGTTTTTATATGGCTCTCTACTAAACAGGTCAGTTGACCCTGTTGTTTGTTGATGAAATAACCATGTTGTGCACCTGATAACTCAATGATGACAGTCATGATTTTATGCAGCAACTGATGCAAATCCGTTTCGGCTGAAATGGCTAATGCTGATTTCATTAAATAGGTTACATCGAGATCTGGCAAAGTTAATGATGGTATAGAAGCCGGGCGGTCAAATTTTTTGTAGTCGCTTTTTCTACTCGGCATAAACTCCGGATAACGCTTAGATAGAAGGTGTTCTTTTTGTGTGGCATGACACTCTAAGTAGCATAATCTAGCCTGCTGGATAGCTTTTCGAGTTTGAATCGTATCTGACTCTTGCAGTTGCTCTGCTAGTGATTCATATAAATGACCATTCAACAGGACATAACCTTGCTCTGAGGCAAGAACAATGGCGTGATTTATTTTGTTTATCGTTGATTCTTTATTACCGGTGACAGATTCAATTTCTGCCTCAAGGTAAGCGAGATAGGGGCGTAGTAAGGGGCCTAGCTTCGCCCATATCCGTAGTTGCTTTAATAGCGGCTCAATAATGCCTAATGTGTGGCTGATGTCGGAATGTTTATTTTGTTTATGCAACTGCAGCACATTGATCGCTGAGAAAACAAACCATTGACGTTTGAGAACATTGTCGGTGAGGCCAGTCAAATAATCTTCAACACGTTTTAAGCTCTTTGACGCCTGCTCATATTGGCCTAAATATGTCTGCGTAATACCGAGTAGTACAAAATAGCTACCAGCTGAAGAAATATGATTATCTTGTTGCCATTGTTGTAGTTTTTCGGTCATATCTTCGGCATCGCAGCCATGTTTCATCGGCATGACCCAAGCATTAATCATAGCCTCGGCTAATCCGACTGAAAATGATAATTGGTTTTTATTAGAAAATTTGAGACACTCATTGGCGTAATCTTCGATAGATTTTAGGTTTTGGCCTTGCACCTGTAAATTCCACATCAAAGGACCATAATTCAGGCCTGCATTGTAGAGATCACCACAGTTTTTACCGCTTTGAATACCTTTCAGACAGTATTGAACAATCTCTAAAGGCTTACTACGCGAATGCATATTGCACCAAACAATGCCGTTAATGCCGCGTGTTGAACCAAATGTATTAGGATGCCTTTCACATAATTCGTGAGCAAGATCCTGATAACGAAACGCTTGCTCAAATTGTTGCTGTTCACCAAGGTTTAATCCCATAATCGAGAACGAGTAGATAACAGATTCATCCATGCCGCCGGCAAGACAGTTTTGAGTTGACTGTGCAGCGGAAAGATAAAGCTGAGGTACCATGCCCGACATATACAAATCTGGAATCAACTCACTATAAAAAGCCAATTCTATTTTACTTTTTCGTTGTTCCGTAAACGGCATTGTCATTATTGACTGCCAAATGTCTTGATGGTCAGCAATATCTGACATTAAGTTTTGCATGCGTTGTTGAGCTATATCATCTTCATATGGAATCGCTTTATCGAAGTATTCAAGTCCACGGTTTGCTGTTTCAATGGCACTTTGAAAAGCCCCGATGGATGATAATGATGTTGTTTGTCCCGCTAAGGCTTCGGCTTTATCCAAATCAGTTTGTGCATTTTTAATCAATACATTTATCTGAGCTTCAGATGCATCATAATGTCCACACATCAGTTCCGTTTTAGCTACTTTCTGGAAAATATTGTAGCTCAGCTCATAGTTACTGTGCCAACATTCAACGGGCAACATTTTTTGTGCTTTATAGAAAAAATCATTGGCTGCTTCTGTCGCTAAGGCCGCTAATGCCTTATTCCCTGCATGAAAGTTGATCTCAGCCATTAACCATTGAGTATCTTTGTCAATATTCTCAGGCAGCCCTTGATTAAGATGTCCTGCAATAGTAAACACTTGATCTTGTTTTTCTATATCAATGTCTTGCGGGATAACATTAAGCAGTTTATTTCCTATCAGCCAATGATAAGCTCGGCGAGAATTTGTCGATATTGTTCTGAGAACCGCTTCTTGCACACGATCATGGACAAATTGCAGGTCGGTCTTATTTTCAAGTAAAACCCCTAAGTTGAGTACCGGTTTAATGATGTCAAACAATGCCGTCAGTTCAATATCTAGGATTAATGCAAGTTCATCAGGCTTGATACGATTACCTATGCACGCAGCATATTTAATAACTCGTGTTGTATCCTGTGGAAGTGAACTCAATTTAGCAGAGAATAAATCTACAATAGTCGTGGGCATATTTGACTGGCGTATATTGTTGATATCCCATTGCCATTGATGGCTAGCATCTAGATGTAATAGATGCTCGTTATGCAGATAGGCCAAGCTTTCACTGACAAATAGCGGATTTCCTCCTGTCAGATCAGTAATGAATTTAGCTAGACTAGCAATAGCCTTTTCTTTGTCATTAAGAATATAGGCGACCATTTCACGACAATACTTTGATGACAGTTCTTCAATTCGTAATTCGTTGATGGGCACGTCATGTTGTTGAATGGTTTGTAGTAATTTTGTTAAAGGATGGCTTGAATCAACTTCATTATGGCGGTATGCCCCCATGAAAAATAAGAAAGGGTAATCTTGATGATTGGCAAAGACAAACTGCAAAAAATCAAATGTGGCAATATCACACCACTGCAGATCATCTATAAATAGTATTAATGGATTTTCGGCGCTGGCAAGGACAGATAAAAACTTACCCAATTCATTATTAAAACGGTTTCTTGCTTCAACAGGCGGTAATTCATCTACATCGGGTTGCGGCCCGATGATATATTCAAGTTCCGGTACAACATCAATTATAACTTTGGCATGATCACCAGAGACAGAGCTTATTATTTGCTTCCACTGGTGTAATTGTTCATCACTTTCAGTTAAGAAAGTACGCATCAAGTTACGCAGGGCTTGAATAAGAGAACTGTATGGGATATTTTTTTGATATTGGTCAAATTTACCTGAGGTGAAATAACCTCGGTGCTTAACAAGTGGCTTTTGTAATTCTTGAATTAACCGTGTTTTACCGATGCCGGATAAACCAGAGATAAAGACGGAACGAAATTCCCCTTGAGTAACTTTGTCATAGTCATCGAGTACAAGCTGTGCTTCCTTATTCCTGCCCACCATCTTGGAAATAAAGGTTACTCTTCGATTGTAATCAGATAGACCAAGATAGAAGGTATCGATTTCACCAAGCTGTAAAAATTGCTGCTGACATTGTTCCAAATCGGCTAGTAAACCGGACGCACTTTGGTAACGTTTTTCTGGCTCTTTGAGCAGTAATTTATCGATGATAAAACTTATTTGCTCAGGAATGACGGGCCGAAGTTTGTTCAGCAATTCAGGCTCTTCTGCCAAATGGGAATGGATAAGTGCTAAAGGATCAGTGGAAAAAAAGGGTAAGCGGTTGAGTAATAATTCATAGAAAACAATACCTAAGGAATACAAATCTGATGAAAAGCCCACTCTGTGATTGATGCGGCCAGTTTGTTCAGGAGACGTGTAAGCCAAGGTGTCTCTGACAAAACCAGCATCATAAATGAAGTGACTCACATCTCGTATATCTAGAGGTGTAATAAAGTCGGTTATATATAGCTTATGCAAGTCATTTTGAACCAGAATATTATGAGGTTTAATTCCACCATGGATAATACCGTTATCATGTACAACCCTGATAATATCAGTCAACTCACAGGCAAAGGACATAAAATTAGCGACTGTAATAGTGTTATGAGCAAACCATTTATCAAGTGTTTCTCCTCGTTGCTGAGGATGGATTAAAAAGTGTTGTTCAGCTTCTTCTTCTAGCCGTAACGGTGTAATAGTGCGAGGATCTTGCAGTATTTTTAATCGTTCGACTTTTTGATCTAGATAACGAAGCTGTTCATCAGCACCGATCTGAAGTTTAAGCAATTTGATCGTGAGTGGCGTATCAGGCGCTTGGTTTTGATAGCCTGAAAATACAGTAGCCTGAAGACTGCTGCCTATTTCTTCCGTGAGTACGTAACTTTTCAATTTAGTCATGCATCTGCACTCATTTAATAAATGGAAAATATGTCACACAAAATATAGTGTGTTTAAATTTTATATTAACGCCGTTATATAGGCTAATACCAGCTATATTGATAGCAATGATTGAATCGTAACGTAATAAACTTAAATCAATCTTAATGTTTTAAGTTTAGCTTTGACTATCATAATGGTAGAGCGCCTTATTTAACTCACTATAGATAGTCGTTTTGTCTCTATTTCCAATGCAAATAAAGACGGTATCTAGCTGATATATCGCTTATTTTATATCGCTAAGGAGTTGGTCAATCATCGCTTCAGCTTGGCCCAAATAACCACCACCAAATAAATTTAGATGGTTAATAATATGATAAAGATTGTAAAGTGTTTTTCTTGTTTTATAAGCAGGGTCTAAAGGATAACTTGCCTGGTAAGCGGCATAAAATTCACTATCAAAACCACCAAATAATTCTGTCATGGCCATATCGGTTTCGCGGTCACCGTAATAGCAAGCAGGATCAAAAATGACAGGGTTTCCTGCAGAGTCTGCACCAGCATTCCCCCCCCATAAATCACCATGTAATAAAGATGGCGTTGGTGAATAATTATCGAAAAAATGAGGCAGGTTTTGTAAAAGATGTTGACCTTTTAGCTGTAGCCGACCAGTAAAGCCATTTTTTGCGGCAATCGTCAGCTGTGCTCCAAGACGGTGCTGTTGCCAGAAAGTGAGCCAATCATGTTGTCTATCATTATGCTGTGGTGTGCTACCAATGGTGTTATTTATATTCCAGCCAAAAAATGCGTGTTTATGACTATGTAATTCAGCTAGTTGTGAGCCTAATAACTTTCCTGCATTGCCACATAAACTACCGAGTTTAATATATTCTAAAACTAGATAACTATAACCATCAGCCTGCCCATAACAAATGACTTCAGGGATGCGAACCGACTGTAAGGCGCGCATTTCTTCTAAACCACGTGCTTCTGCTTCAAACATATGTTCAAGATGAGGCTGATTCAGTTTTATAAAATAATCATGTTGCCCACTTTGTAAGTGATGGGCTTGATTAATACTACCACCAGTAATTGAGGCTAAGCGGTAGTTATTTAATGTTTTACCTATTGCAGATTCTATATTTCTGACAATGGAGTCGAGTTTAGCCACAGTGGACCTCTCCTATATGTTCAATGTTACAAATGGTATGCTGAGCGATAAATATTCTAGCAATTGATTTGAGAGACTAATCATGACACAGATAATAAATGATAAACAAGCTGTTGCCATTCATGCCGCTAAATTAGTCGAGGATGACATGCTGATTGGCTTGGGAACAGGATCTACAGCAAATTACTTTATAGAAGAACTGGCACGACGCAAAAAGGAAGAAAATCTACAGTTTGCCACTGTGGCAAGTTCAACAGTGAGCATGATTAAGGCGCAACAATTGGGGCTTGATCTGGTTGCCATGGAGCATGTGCGCCAGTTAGATCTGTATGTTGATGGTGCTGATGAAGTGACAGAGGATTTGACCCTACTCAAAGGGCGTGGTTTTGATTTAGTGAAAGAAAAACTATTAGCGGCAGCAAGTGAACAGTTTTATGTATTGATTGATGACAGTAAAACTGTGAGCCGGATTGGCGAAAACTATCCTATCCCTGTTGAAGTTGCTCCATTTTCATGGCAAATGGTATTACGTAGTTTGCAACAGATAGGAGCGACAGGTGACTTGCGTTCAAATAGCAATGGCGATGGTTTAGCCATTACATCTCATGGCAGTTTGGTTTTAGATATGGTGTTTGATTCATCATTAGATGCAGATGATTTGAATTCAGAACTGAATCGGATCCCTGGTATTGTCGAACATGGCATTTTTTATCAGTTAGCAAGCCATGTATTTATGGGCAAAGATGGTGAAATTATTGAACGTTAACCCAAGGACTTATTTCCCTGAGTTAACGCTAGTGATTAAAGCTCTTGTAATACTGTTTCTGCTTTAGAAACACCAAATTCACCTGAACCTTCCACCCCTAAATACGTCACAATGCCATCGTTGACGATCATGGCAAAACGGAAACAGCGCACCCCCATGCCTCCGGCAGTAAGATCACGGTCTAAGCCCAAGGCTTTGGTATATTCAGCACTGCCATCAGCCATCATGCGTACTTTGCCCGCAGCATTATTATCTCGGCCCCAAGCGGCCATAACAAAGGCGTCATTGACCGACATACACCAGATTTCATCTGCGCCACTCGCCTTTAAAGACGCTGCATTGTCAACATAACCGGGTAAGTGTTGCGCTGAACATAATGGGGTATAGGCTCCAGGTACACCAAAAATGACAATCTTTTTACCTTTACTCAATTCAGCTACATCTTGTGCTTGAGGGTTGGTAGGGCATCCGTTTTCAGGATCAAATTCATTGCATTCGGTTAATTTTCCGCTAGGTAAGCGTTGGCCAACTTCGATAGTCATAGGATTTCCTTTGTATTTAGTTAAACAGCTGCCACTAGCATAGGCTAAAAAATGATAGATAAAAACACTAAAATTACAGGGTTTTATACTGGCAGTTAAATCGTTATGATGGGGCGACATATTTAAGAGATGGATAAACACATGGCAAATCAATCAGTACTACGATGGGGTATTCTTGGCGCAGCACGTGTTAATGAGCGATTGATGCCTGCTATTGTTAATGCTAATAATGCTCAGTTAATCGCAATCGCAAGTCGTAGACCAGGGGCAGCCGCTGAGATACTAGAAAAATATGCCCCACAACAAACAAATGTACTTACTTTAGATAATCCTGATGACTTATTAAACAACCCTGATATTGACGCTATTTATTTGCCTATGGCGAATGAAGAGCATACCGAATGGGCAATTAAAGCGATTGAACAAGGTAAACATGTGTTGATTGAAAAACCGATGGCATTAACGATGGTTGATATTGAAGCTATTGAGACAGTCGCTATTAAACATAATGTCATGGTGATGGAAGGTTTTATGTATGTATTCCATCCACAACATGATGCCGTAGATCAAGTGATTGATTCGGGCGTGATTGGTGATGTGCGTACCGTTAGCACTTGTTTTTCATTTCCGATGAAACCAGCACGCTTATACCGCATTACACGCCCTATCGAACAGGGTGGTGGGGCGATGTGGGATATTGGCCCTTATGCCATTCATACAGCGCGTAAGTGGTTTGAGAGTGATCCCGTATCTGTTGTCAGTATGGCGAAACTTAATGAGCATGGGGCAGATGTCAGTTTAAGTGGTGTATTAGATTATGAGGATGGCAAGTTTGCTCATTTTGATATGAGTTTTGAACGGGCCCGTCGTAGTGAATATGAAATCATTGGCACACTGGGGGGAATTAAATGTGAAACGGTGTGGAATAATCCAGATGATCAACCTGTGGTGACGTGGTGGACAGATGCCGGTGAAAGACACACGATGGAATTAACAGCAGCTAATCATTTTGACCTTGAGATTGAACATTTTAGTGATTGTGTATTAAATGGCAAACAGCCAAAATTATCGCTTGCAGATGCCAAAGCCAATTGTAAGGTGATTGAAGCCGCCTTAGAGTCTGTAAAGTCAGGTCGTAAGATTGATCTGTAGGAACGGCTTCAGCCGTGAATGGGCCTTAAAATATAAATAAGTCTTGCTGTTGTTTGACATGCTTCGCGGCTAAAGCGCGCTCCTACGACCGATCCCGTCATTCCCGCCTATTTTTAGCGGGAACCCAGTGATTGTGGCTAGTTCTACTACCCCTAGATCCCCGCATACGCTACGATGACGGTTAATTATTTTATTCAGACAATGAATCCCAAGCATCATTAAATGATTGTGAGACAGCCTGTTTTGCATCTGTAATCAGCTGTTCAGAGTCTTGTTTTGCTTCAGCTAGACATTGTCCATTATCAAAGGGTTTGTCGGTACCAAATAATAGGTTTTCATCATCGTGTAATTCTTGTTTATCTTCACAATAATAGCTAGCCTCTAGAGTCGCAACAGCAATAACTGCACCGATAGCACCAACAATAGGCACTGCTGATGTGGCTGTGGATGACAATTTAGCGCCTGCACGTTTAGTAAATTTGTTAGAGAAGTTTTTCTTTTTAGCCTTATGCCGGCTTTTCATTTGCTCAACTACTTTTTTTGATTGCTGTAGGTTTTGCAATGATTCAATTGAGGTGGTGACGAGGCCGAAAGCAGCTAAGATGCTGTTTAAAAATAACGAAGCGATAAAAGCACTAGTCGACATGGTAAGGAATATCGTTTTAATCATATATCTTCCTCAAAACAGCTGATTAATTCGTAATGTGAACGAGTTTAGCTTAACTGTTTTTAATGACAACCGTATTGGCTATTTTGTCATGCCAACCTTGTTTACGTTTATCAAAAGCAACCCAGAGTAAACCTAGGCCAAAAGGAATGCCTGACACGTAATAAGCAAGATAACGAATAATGAATTGCTGAGTTGATGGTTTGCCAGCTGTTGTGGCATCAACAATTGTTAGCTTTGTGGCCATTTTTCCTGGTGTAGCAGATTTATAAACCCAAAAGACAACAACCGCAAGCGCTGGAAAAATATAGTTAAGAAGCACATCCCAAGAACCATTAAAAAGTAGTTCGTTGTGCAAATAAGTCTCACCATATATAGCTGTCAGTAATGGTGTGATAATAATAAGTACCAAAATACTATCAATTATCGCTGCGCCTACTCGGATCCAAAAACCAGCATATTCGACTTCTTCCATCGCTAATTATCCTTGAAAATAAGCGTTCAGATTATGTTATTCCCCTTTACGCAAGAATGACTGCCTATGCCATAAAGCTAAGATTTCAGTGGCAACTAGTGCTACTGAGACAGCGCCTCAAGCACTGCACTTAATATTGATAAGCGACTATCTGCATCTGGCATATCGGCGATAAAACGTAGTTTATCTTGGCCATCAAGTTTGTATCGACCTGGCTCTGATTGAATTAACTGTATGATCGTCATGGGTTCAATATTCGGTTCAGTATCGAAAATAATACGTCCACCTTGGTCATAAACATCTACTTTTCGAATACCAATCTGTTTCGCTTTGAAACGCAGTTCATGGACAGCAAATAGTGTTTGTATTTGTTCTGGTAATAGTCCAAAACGGTCGATCATTTCCACTTGTAGCTCACGCAAGTGTTCATTGTCTTTGGCTGCAGAAATACGTTTATAAAGCACTAAACGGGTATGCACGTCAGGCAGGTAATCAGTAGGAATTAGAGCGGGAACATGTAAGTCTATTTCGATAAATTGACGATCGCTAATACTGAGGCTTGGATCTTTACCCGATTTAAGTGCACTAACTGCTCGTTCGAGCAATTCATTATATAGCCCAAAACCAATTTCTTGCATTTGACCACTTTGATCATCACCTAATAATTCACCGGCACCACGAATTTCCATATCGTGAGTTGCCAAGGTGAATCCGGCACCCAAATCCTCAATAGATTCTATCGCTTCAAGACGTTTAACTGCATCTTTAGTCATTGAGTTTTGTGGCGGCACTATTAAATAAGCATAAGCACGATGATGAGAACGACCAACACGGCCACGAATTTGATAAAGTTGAGCCAAGCCTAATTTATCAGCGCGATCGATGAAGATAGTATTGGCAGATGGAATGTCAATTCCTGTTTCAATAATAGTTGTACAGACCAGCACATTAAACCGTTGATGATAAAAATCGAGCATCACTTGTTCAAGTTCACGTTCACGCATTTGGCCATGAGCTACGGTAACTTTTGCTTCAGGAACAATCTGTTCAATTTCACGGGCTATACGGTCAATATCTTCTACTTTATTATGCAGGAAATAAACTTGGCCCCCACGTTTGATCTCACGCAGCATACCTTCACGTATTTTCTCTGCATTCCATTGTTGCACAAAGGTTTTAATGGCGAGTCGACGTGCTGGTGGTGTGGCAATAATCGATAAATCACGAATGCCTGAGATCGACATGTTTAAGGTGCGAGGTATTGGCGTTGCTGTCAGTGTCAATACATCAACCTCCGCACGATATTTTTTAATTTGTTCTTTCTGTGTCACACCAAAACGATGTTCTTCATCAAGAATAAATAAACCTAATCGTTTCGGGTTAATATCTTGTTGAATGAGTTTATGAGTACCAATAATAATGTCGGCAGTACCATCGCTCATTGCATCTTTAACACCATCTAATTGTTTCTTAGAACGAAAGCGAGACATGACTTCAATATTGACTGGCCAGTCGGCAAAACGATCTTTGAAGTTTTCATAATGCTGTTGGGCTAATAAGGTGGTTGGCACTAATACCATCACTTGTTTGCCAGACTGTGTAGCGAGGAAAGCCGCTCGCATGGCGACTTCAGTTTTACCAAAACCAACATCACCACAAATTAAGCGATCCATTGGTGTATCTGATGTCATATCTTTTAAAACATCATCAATGGCATCTTGCTGATCGGGCGTTGTTTCAAAGGGGAAGGCCGCAGCAAAGCTAATATAGTGTTCATCTGGATCATTAAGTGGCGTTTTCTTATGCGCTGCGCGCTGCGCATAAATATCCAGTAATTCAGCGGCAACATCGCGTACTTTTTCAGCTGCTCGACGACGTGCTTTTTCCCATTGGCCTGAACCGAGTTTATGTAAGGGAGCAAGCTCAGGTGACGCACCAGAATAACGGCTAATTAAATCTAAGGCTGAAACAGGGACATAGAGTTTGTCACCTTTGGCATATTCTAAGGTCACATATTCGGTTGCTACATCACCTGCATCTATTGTTTCTAAGCCAAGGTAACGACCGACACCATGATCTTCATGCACCACTGCATCACCAATGGTTAATTCGGCCAGGTTACGGATAATGGCATCAGAGTCACGCTTTTTGCGGCTACGCCGACGGCGTTGCATAACTTGCTGACCAAATAATTGCGGTTCAGCAATAACAGCAATTTTATTTTCAGGTAAAACAAGGCCATGTTCAAGTGGTGCAACGGTTATACCGAGTGCTTCATCATCTGTTAAAAATTCATCCCAATTTTGATATGCTTTGGGCTGAATATCATTTTCACGTAGCAACTCAAGTAAGGTTTCACGGCGACCAGCTGTTTCGGCAGCAAATAGGATGCGACCATCAAAGTTATCAAGAAACTGTAGCAAGGCATCACACGGTCTATCTTGGCGGGCGTTTAGCGTCAATTGTGGTGGAATAACCGTGCTGTAGTTTTGATTACCGGCACTATCATCTAGCTCGAATGTTTGGGCATGGATTCTTTGATACTGTTTGAAAGTGGAAAATAGTTCTTCTACAGGGAAAAACATATCCTGCGGTGCCAACAAGGGTCTTTCAGTATCGACTTGATGTTGTTGATAACGTTGATTAATTTCTTGCCAGAAACTGTTTGCTGCATGATGAGGGTCATTAATATTAAGCAGCAGTGTGTTATCAGGCAGATAATCAATTAGGCTATTTGTTTTGTCAAGAAACAGAGGTGAATAGTATTCAATCCCCCCCGGCATATTGCCTTGGCTGACTTCACGATAAATAAGACTACGCTGTGGATCGCCATCAAAGTGTTCGCGAAACTGCTGACGAAAACGTTGAATACTGTCATCTGTAACGGGGAATTCACGTGCAGGCAATAATTGAATAGAATCAATGGTCTCGATAGAACGCTGTGTTTCTGGATCAAATGTTCTTAAGGTATCAACTTCATCATCAAATAAATCGATGCGAAAGGGCAGCTTGCTACCCATCGGATAAAGATCGATTATTGCCCCACGCACAGCAAATTCACCATGCTCCATTACCTGTGAAACATAACGGTAACCGGCTTTTTCTAATTTACTGCGCCATACTTCAATATCAAAGGTATCACCGGTTTTTAATATTAAGGTATTGCCTTCTAAAAACTCACGTGGAGCAAGGCGGTGCATGATGGTTGAAATGGGAACCAGCAAAATGCCACGTTTGAAATTGGGCAGTTGATGTAGGGTATCTAAGCGTTCTGAAACAATATCTTGATGCGGTGAGAAGGTATCGTAAGGCAATGTTTCCCAATCAGGGAAATGTAAGATGGGTAAGTCATTTTTACCGAGATAAAAACGAGCATCGAGTTCAAGGCGGTGTGCTGTTGCGGTATCGTCAGTTAAAACAAGTAATGGGCCATCATGTTGCAGAGCTGTTTGAGCGAGCAATAAACCTTGCGCGCTGCCATAGAGCTGTCCAGCCCGAAACAGGGCAGTCTTTTTTGTTGGCAGTTGAGGTTTTAATGGATTAAATGTGGTGGCTGAGGCCATTACTTATCGTCTATATACTATATTTAAAGAGGTCATTTTCCCACAAATAAACGAGGAGACATACCGTTAATTGAATATGAAATGGAAATGGACATTATTTACTTGTTTATACCTATGCCCATGCGAAATAAATCTGTAGAAAATAATATGATGTTACACCAGTCCGTCATTCTCGCGTATGCGGGAATCCAAGGATTGTCGCTAGTTCTACTTCCCATCGATCTCCGCATACGCGAGGATGACGAAGATTTCTTTTTTGAATATCTAATGATTACAGGTATAAACCATGATTATTGTGTGATAATGCACACACTTTAATAGATGGTGAGGCGATTGTCATGGCAATGATGAAGCGTACGGAAAATGTTGTATTACTCAAAGTGATTGGTACCGTTGAGTTAGTGATAGCTGCGGGCTTGTTTTATTTCTTTAAAGATTCAGGCATGGTGGCAATGATTGCACCGGTGCTATTATTAGGTTTCTCAGTAAATAGTTTTTACCAAGCTCATAAGTGTTATAAACGCCAATACTCTCCTAAAAAAGACGATTAAGAGTTAAGTCATTATTTAATATGAATAACTTTGTCTACAACAATGGCTGAAGAAGAACAAAGTGCAGATGTTGAGTTTGATTCAGCAGCATTTCTAAAAACATTAACGAGTCGTCCCGGTGTCTATCGTATGATCGACAATACCGACACGGTTATATATGTTGGTAAGGCAAAAAACTTAAAAAAACGTGTTAGCAGTTATTTTCGAAAAACAGGTTTAACATCTAAAACACGTGTCATGGTGGCACAAATTGCCACCATTGAAACTACGGTTACCCATACTGAAAATGAAGCACTGATCCTTGAAAATAATCTGATCAAGGAGTTGATGCCAAGGTATAACATCTTATTAAGAGATGATAAAACCTATCCCTACCTGCATATTTCAGCAGATAAATTCCCGCGGCTTAGCCTGCACCGTGGCACTAAACGCAAAGCAGGAAAATATTTTGGCCCTTATCCAAGTGCTGGTGCGGTAAGAGAAAGTTTAGCTTTATTACAAAAGCTCTTTCCTGTTCGCCAATGTGATGATAGCTATTATCAAAATCGTTCACGTCCCTGTTTACAGCATCAAATAAAACGTTGCACCGCACCTTGTGTGGGTCTTATTTCTGAACAAGATTATAAGAAAGACATAGAACACACCATTCTATTTTTAGAAGGCAAAAACCAGCAGGTAATGGAAGCGTTATCCAGCCAGATGGAAGCTGCTTCTAATAACTTGGATTTTGAACAAGCGGCGGTGATTAGAGATAAGATAATTAGTCTGCGCCGGATTCAAGAACGTCAATATGTCAGTACTGAACAAGGCGATTTAGATGTGTTGGCAGCCAAAGTGACCGATGGTATCGCTATTGTTGAAGTTTGTTTCGTTCGTGGCGGGCGTAGTCTTGGTAATAAATCTTATTTCCCTAAAGGCTCATCCGATAGTTCACCGCAAGAACTGCTGTCAGCCTTTATTCCACAATATTATTTAGGCAAAGATATTCCTGTCGAGATTTTATTAAGTCATACGCCTGAAGACATGGCTTTATTAGAAGAGGTGTTGAAGTCAGAGTCACAACACCGAGTGTCATTACGCTGCCCGCAACGTGGTACTAGTGTGCGCTGGATGAAGATGGCTATTACCAATGCCGAAATTAGTCTTAATCAACGTTTGAGTAGTCGCGCTAATTTATTACAACGTTTTGAAAAATTACAAGATGCACTAGAATTAGATGAAATGCCAAAACGGCTGGAATGTTTTGATATTAGTCATACCAGTGGTGAGAGAACGGTCGCATCATGTGTGGTGTTTGGTTTAGAAGGCGCGATTAAAAGTGATTATCGTAAGTTCAATATTGAAGGTATTACCCCCGGTGATGATTATGCGGCCATGAATCAAGCCCTGACACGTCGTTTTACACGATTAAAGAAAGGCGAGGGTAAACGGCCAGACTTATTATTGATTGATGGTGGTAAAGGGCAGTTAACAGAAGCTAAGGCGGTGATGGCAGAGTTACAACTTGATATTGATATTTTGGGTATCGCCAAAGGCCCTGAGCGTCGGCCTGGAGAAGAGACATTGTTTCTTGTTGGTCGAGATGGTGAAGTTGATTTACCGGCAGATTCACCTGCCTTACACCTTTTGCAGCAGGTTCGAGATGAAGCCCATCGTTTTGCCATAACAGGGCATAGACAACGACGAGCAAAAGCTCGCAGAACATCGCCATTAGAAGGCATTGCAGGCATGGGACCTAAACGTCGGCAAAAGTTATTACAACAGTTTGGTGGTTTACAAGAAGTGAAAAGAGCTGGGGTAGAAGACTTGGCGCGTGTTGATGGCATTAGTGAAGCACTGGCCCAAAAAATATATGATGTATTTCATGGTGAGAAATAAACGCATTAGATGCTACTATGTTGTTCAATTAATATTACTAAGTGGATTTTATGTTTAATCTTCCCAATATTCTAAGCTTATTACGCATTGCACTGATTCCTGTTTTAATAGGCTGTTATTTCTTACCCTATGAAACGGCCTCAATATGGGCAACGATTGTCTTTGTCATTGCATCGTTAACTGATTGGTTGGATGGCTATTTAGCTAGAAAGTGGAATCAAACTTCAGCTTTTGGCGCCTTTCTTGACCCTGTGGCAGATAAACTTATTGTAGCTATCGCCTTGGTATTAGTTTTATTTAAAACACCGGAGTGGTATGTGCTTATTCCGGTGGTTATTATCATTGGCCGTGAAATAACAGTTTCCGCATTACGTGAGTGGATGGCTGAAGTTGGCCAGAGAAATGCTGTGAAAGTTTCATATGTTGGTAAGTTAAAAACCGCATTTCAAATGCTTTCAATTGGCTGCTTAATCTTTCATAACTCATTATTTGGCTTGCCAATATATGAGATTGGCATAACCTTACTCTATGTGGCATCTGCACTTACGATAAGCTCGATGTGGAGTTATTTGAAAGCAGCATGGCCAATAATGAAATCTAATGGTTGACAGTCGAAAATAATCGCCTATAATGCACATCTTTCTTAGCGGGAATAGCTCAGCTGGTAGAGCACGACCTTGCCAAGGTCGGGGTCGCGAGTTCGAATCTCGTTTTCCGCTCCAGATATAGAAAAAGCCGCAGTTTAACTGCGGCTTTTTTGTTTCTAACTACTAAGAAATAGGATGATAAACTCTGCTATCAGAGCTGATTATCAATTTGTTTTAGTTAGAGGCAGATGAATTTATTGCTTAAGTGATTAAGCGAATGTACAGATTTCCTAGCGGGAATAGCTCAGCTGGTAGAGCACGACCTTGCCAAGGTCGGGGTCGCGAGTTCGAATCTCGTTTTCCGCTCCAGATATAAAAAAGCCACAGTTTTTACTGTGGCTTTTTTATATCTGGCAGTTAAGAAATTCCTGGTAAATAAACGTAGTACGCTCCTTATCTCCCCCCTCTTGATATAAATCCCTAAGATTGTTGTGACAAACGGGCTCCGCTCTTATCCAAGCCTCATATTGACTTATGTTTGACTACGAGAGTATCAACATTGTGCAGCAAACAACTGTGTGACTCGTGCAGGTGTAATTTAAAAGCTAGCCTTACTAACTATTCATTTCAGTGACTAAATTTTCCACGCATGATAAATACATAGACTGCTGTTGCGCCAAAGATGGCACCAGATATAAAAGCGAGGGTATTAGCGATACTGATTGCGGTTAAGGCACCTACACTCATGTAGATGTAGGGTAAAGCGTCATATAAAAATTGCGGTAACATAAAGATTACCTCCGTCTTTGTCAGCTTAAATCCAACAATACGCCTAATATCGAGAGATGTACAGCCTGTTTTTTAAATTAATCTTTTTATAAACAGGGTGTTAATGTATGGCGTGTAAGTTGTACTGCTTGATTAAGGGGGAATAAGTTTATTAATAACATTCTGTTATTGCATACCAATACCGTCTATTTATCTCACTTTCATCTAATCAGCTTATAAAAAAGTATTAAGTTTTACTTAATAATTCATCAGCATTATGTAGCACATGATTGCACGATACCTGTGTATTTAACATTGCTATGACCTAAATTGAAGGTGAATGATGAAAAAAATAAATAGTCCGAGTTTTGCCGTACCACTTGTTTTCATATTAGGGACATTGTTTTCAGCTGCCACCTTTGCTCAGGACAGCCATAGCGTAGCACCTGATTTTAACTTACCCAGTGATCAAGGTGAGCTTAGTCTGTCATCTTATAAGGGTAAAGTTGTTTATTTGGATTTTTGGGCATCATGGTGCCAGCCGTGTAAATTATCTTTTCCTTGGATGAATGAGATGCAGGAAAAATATCAAGATCAAGGTTTAGCAGTGCTTACCATAAATCTTGATGCCAATATTAAAGATGCACAAAAATTCTTAGCGGCGAACCATGCGGTGTTTAAAGTAGCCTTTGATACACAGGGAACAATGCCTGAACAATATGGGCTTAAAGGCATGCCAACGAGCTACCTAATTGATCCTGAGGGAAACATAGTTTTGCAGCATATGGGCTTCCACGCTAAGGACAAAGCATTGTTAGAGAAAAAACTGCAACAGTTATTATCTCAACAAGTGTCTTCTTTAGAGCTTACGCAATGAATCTCGTCACTAAAATAGTCATCTTATTTGTTTGTGTATTGATGACAGCATGTTCGGGTATTCAACAAGTTAAACCATGGCAGAAAGGTAATTTAGCCAAGCCAGAAATGACATTTGAAGGTGATGCTCTAGACACTGCCTATGTTGAACATACCTACTTCAGTAAAGAGGCCGCTTCAGGTGGCGGCGGTGTAGGCGGCGGTGGCTGTGGCTGTAACTAAATAATCAATAATTATTAAAGATATCTAATGTCTAAAATTAAACCAGTAACAAAAAACACACTCAACTCAAATAAAACATCTGCTTTAATGTTAGCAGCAATGACTTTGCCTATTAGCCAGAATGTGACTGCGGAATCAGCACCTGAATCAGGCATAGTTGGTTTTAAATATCTTAATTATTTAGATAGTCAGGATAGTGTGCCGGATACCTTTTCAGGGGCATCATCGTCTACTAGCCATGATCGGATGAAAGTAAAAGCACATTCATTGATGATTATGGCCCCTATTGCTGGTGAATGGTCGGTCAATGGTTCATTCACAACAGACTCTATTTCAGGTGCATCACCTAGTTATCACTCAAGTCAATTAATCAAGATTGATGAATTTAGAAAAGCAGGGAATATCAACCTAACACGTTACTTACCAAGAGGAACGTTATCAGTGGGTGCTAATTTCTCTAATGAGAGTGACTACCGTTCACGTGGCTTTTCATTACAAGGCACATTGTCTAGTGAAGATAAAAATACGACTTTTAGTGCGGGTGTTGGCATTTTAAGTGATGAAATTAATTCTAATAATGGTGAAGCGGTAGGTGAGGATAAGGATGTTAGTGATTGGCTATTAGGCGTCACACAAGTCCTCAGTGTTAATGATATTGTGCAATTAAACCTGAACTATTCTAATGGTCGCGGTTATTTCACTGATCCGTATAAATTCTTAGATCATCGCCCTGATAAACGTGATCATTTTGCCGTATTAACACGCTGGAATCATCATTTTGACACGCTGAACAGTACTAGCCGTTTAAGCTACCGTTATTATGATGATACTTATGATATTAAAGCACACACGCTGACAGCTGAATACGTACAGCCCTTTGATAATGGCTGGACAATAACACCATCAATTAGATATTACAGTCAAGAACAAGCGAGCTTTTATGTCGGCGTCGATCCCAATTCGTCTGCCTTCATTGATGTTCCTGCTGTCACCGATCCATCAAAATATATGTCTATGGATCAACGTTTGGCGGAATATGGTGCAGTTACATTAGGCATTAAAATTTCCAAGCAACTAGATCCTAATTGGTTGGTAGATTTTAAATATGAACAGTATATGCAAAAAGAGGACTGGGCATTAACGGGCAGTAATGATGATGCTTTAGAGACATTTTCTTTTAGAAGCTTTCAACTAGGAATTTCCCGTAAGTTTTAGGGTGACTGATTATGCAAAATAAAACACTAGATCCCAGTTTATTTCGTGTTGAGTTCAAAGCGATGGCCTGTGCTTGCGAAATTGTGATTGCAGCAATAAATGCAAATGAAGCTGAAAATGCAATGCGATTGGCGGTTGAAGAAGTACAGCGAATTGAAAAAAAATACACGCGATATAAACCCAGCAGCATTATTTCTCGTATCAATGCCGCGGCAGGAAAGGACGCCATTGACTGTGATGAAGAAACGCTGACCTTGCTAAATTATGCCGATATTTTATATCAAGAAAGTGACGGTTTGTTTGATATTACATCTGGTGTATTACGTCGGGCATGGGACTTTAAAATAGCTAAGCTTCCTGATCATGATGATATCAAGGCATTGCTTGAACTCATTTCATGGCCAGATGTAGAGCGTGATAATGACACTATAAGACTGCCAAAGGAAGGCATGGAAATCGATTTTGGTGGTTTTGGTAAAGAGTATGCAACCGATAGAGCCATCACCATATTAAGCGACAATGGCATTCAATCTGCTTATGTCAATTTGGGTGGTGATTTACGAACTATTGGCCCCAAACCAACAGGCGAAGAGTGGGTGATGGGCATTGTCGATCCTAGAAAAAAAGGTGAACTCATCGCCAGTATTCCTATTGCTACGGGTGCGTTGGCAACCAGTGGTGATTATGAGAAATACTTTGAATTAAATGGCCAGCGATATAGCCATCTGCTGTCACCGCAAACGGGACAGCCGGTTAACTATTGGCGTTCGATCAGCATCATTGCGCCACTGTCTATTACGGCAGGCAGCTATTCCACGATTGCCATGTTGAAAGAGGCTGATGGCCTAGCCTGGTTAGACAGTCTCGGAATGGCTTATTTTGCTATTGACCATAACGGCAAAGTACACCAAAAAACAACTAATAAAATTTAAACAAATACAACCGTAAATGTAAGGAGAACAGCATGGCTTCAACTGGCGATGATAGATTAAGCGCAAATAGATATGGACAAACGGCGACCTGGGATGGGCTGGAAGGGACTGATACCTTATATATTGATGGACGTGCTGAAGATGCGTTTGATTATAGTCAAGATTCAACAGGCGCTATTCATGTCGATTCTGCATCGGGTGCGAGTCATGAATATCATTTCACCCTGATGAATGTAGAAAAAGTTCAATTGGGACGAAATGTTATCGATTTAACCTTACTGTTTCCAGCAGATAGTGATTCACCAATTGCAGAACTTTTTAGTCCTACTAATAATGCCTCATTGGTGGCCACAAATAGCAATATCGACATCACATTTAATGAAGCGATTGCTAAAGGTACAGGAAGCATTGTTATTACGGATAGTAGTGGTGTTGTCGAAACGTATGATGTGGCCACAAGTGCAAATATTTCTATAGCCGCTAATACGCTAACGATTAATCCAACGGCTGATCTTGAATTATCGACAAATTATTCAATTTCAATAGCTGCAGCTAGCATCGTAGATAGTGCAGGCAATAGTTATTCTGGTGCGGATAGCTACAGTTTCACTACATCTGATACCCGTATTACTAATGGTACGGCTGGCGATGACACGCTTGTCGCTACTGCCGCTGATGAAATTGTTAATGGTGGTTCTGGTACGGATTCATTTCAATATAGTTCGCAATATGCGGGTCACACCATTACTCAAACGGCTTCAGGTCATCAAATATCAAGTGCGGTGGATGGTACTGATACGGTAATGAATATGGAAAGGGTGCAGTTCTCAGACTATATCGTTAATCTTAATATTCAAGATGCAGCTGATACTATTTCTGCAGCAGATGTACAAAAGTTAGAAGAACTCTATGTTGCTTTCTTCAACCGTGTGCCTGATGCCGATGGTTTGGAATATTGGATAGGCCAGTTCAATTCAGGTCAAACCATCAATCAGATTGCCGAGTCATTCTACGCAGCCGGCATACAATATACAGAGTTAACAGGCTTTTCTGACACCATGAGCAACACAGATTTCATTAATGTTGTTTACAGCAATGTATTGGGCCGAGCAGATGGCGCTGATACGGAAGGCCTTAATTTTTGGATTACAGAGCTTGAAAGTGGGCGTGAGACAAATGGTACTCTGGTCTCAACGATTCTTAGTGCTGCACATACCTATCAAGGCGATGCTACATGGGGATGGGTGGCTGATTTACTTGATAATAAAGTGAGTGTTGCTGATACCTTTGCTGTCCAGCATGGATTAAATTATCACACGCCTGAACAGTCAATTACAGGAGGTATGGCGATCGCCGCTGCTGTTACTGAGTTTGGTACTGATGCTGCCATCGAATTGATTGGCATTATTGGCTAATTAACAACCGTCATGCCTTGTCCCAGCAATAATATGATCGACATGACCATTTTATGACTGCTAAGGCGACAGACCTATTATTAAATTAAAGTCGTAAACAAGAGGCTAATCAGAATGAAAACAATATTGATACTATTAATGGTATTAATGTCTCATCTAAGTATTGCTGATACACATGCTAACACTGATGAACAATTTACTGTGGAAAGCAATAGTGCTGAGTTTTTAGATCCAGATCAGGCTTTTAAGCTGACGATGGCGGTGATTGACAGACAAACCTTAAAAGCTAGTTTTTCAGTCGCACCAGGTTATTATTTATATCGTCAACGGATGAATGTTCAGCTACAGGAAGGCAGTTTGGCAGAGATTGTGGCGCTTAATTTTCCTCAAGGTGAAATGAAGCACGATGCTAACTTTGGCGAAAGTGAAGTTTATCATGATGCTGTTGATGTTATTGCCTCGCTAGCCCCTTTAGAAGCAACACAGACAGCCGTCACAGTCCGTATGAGCTATCAAGGTTGTAGTGAGCAGGGTTTATGTTATTCACCGATTAATAAGACACTGACACTTGATCTGAGCTCAGCTGCACTGGCAACGGTGGTGAGTGGCAATACAATAACTGCGACGGATACCAAGCCTGATGACAAAGCCAATACTTTACTCAGTAGCGGCAATCTTTGGTTGATCGTATTAGGTTTCTTTGGTTTTGGTTTATTATTGTCACTGACACCGTGTGTATTTCCGATGATCCCTATTCTGTCAGGAATTATTGTTGGCCAGGGTGAGAATCAAAGTAAAATGCACTCATTTTATCTTTCTGTCGCTTATACATTAGGCATGGCCGTGAGTTATACCTTAGCGGGTATTGCTGCCGGTTTTTCTGGCCATTTGATTAGCGCTGCATTACAGAATCCTTGGGTGTTAGGAAGCAGTGCACTTGTTTTTGTCACATTATCTTTATCGATGTTTGGTTTCTATGAATTGAAATTGCCCGGATCATTCGAATCAGGCGTGATCAAATATACCAACCGTATTAAAGGTGGTAAATTTGCCGGTGTATTCACCATGGGCGCCTTATCAGCTCTTATCGTTAGTCCTTGTGTCGCGGCCCCTTTAGCGGGTGCGTTAATCTATATAGGTCAAACACATGATGTGGTTTTAGGTGGTGCAGCTTTGTTTTCACTGTCTTTAGGAATGGGCGTGCCACTACTTATTTTAGGGGCTTCCGCAGGTGCCTTATTACCTAGAGCAGGCGCATGGATGGAAACGGTGCGACATTTCTTTGGCGTGCTGATGTTAGCTATGGCTATTTGGTTAATTACGCCGGTTATTCCTGAGCATGTCACTATGTTGTTGTGGGCCGCTTTACTCATTATCTCGTCGATTTATTTACATGCACTGGATGCGTTGCCAATTACAAAAACAAATTGGGATATGTTTTGGAAGGGAACTGGCGTGATGATTTTACTATTTGGTGTCAGCTTATTTGTGGGTTCGTTAACCGGTAGTACCGATCCACTACAACCGTTGGCTGGTTTACAGAGTGTTGCCCATGCAAAACAATCGCCGACAGATGAAATTCATTTTAAGCGCGTTAAAAATATCGCTGAGTTAGATGCTGCGATTGTACAAGCAAAGGGACAGCATGTGATGTTAGATTTTTATGCTGACTGGTGTGCATCGTGTAAAGAATATGAAAAATACACCTTTCGTGATGACAAAGTAAAACAACAATTGGGTCAGTTTGTATTACTGCAAGTTGATGTGACTGAGAATAATGCTGACGATACTGCTTTGCTGAAACGCTTCCAGCTATTTGGCCCTCCAGGCATTATGTTTTATAACAAAGCGGGTCAACAGATACCATCAGCTACGGTTATTGGTTATCAAAATGCCAGCGAGTTTTCTGCATCATTACAACAGATCTTATTATAAGCTCATCATAGAAAAAGTACATTTGCCGTAGTGACTATTATGCGGCGGTCTTATTTCAACAATATTCGCTTTTCAATACAGCTTCACATAAGCATATATCATATGTTTAACAAGTAGGGCGACA
>Ga0209495_1000149_pt1 | contig 53717 bp, 47 predicted proteins | sample EN1Hudsemesocosm_FD_184629 | JGI IMG/M metagenome (GOLD analysis project Ga0209495, IMG submission 184629) | Methane-oxidizing microbial communities from mesocosms in the Hudson Canyon - EN1E Hudson Canyon (SPAdes) (version 2) | ecosystem: Environmental > Aquatic > Marine > Cold seeps | place...
TGGCTGTCCATCTTTTTCAAAGCGTCTCTGTAGAAGGGTAGTTGATTCATAAGCCTGGAATGGCGGGACATATACAAGCCGCCCGTAACTCCTTTCAGAACAAGCAGGCGGCGGAGTTGTGTTTCATTTAACTGCATCGCATTAGTCGCCTGATAGAAGGCTTGATTGGAGCTGGTCATTGCATCTATTCGCCCGCTCAGAACCATTGCCAAGCCTTGGCGCATAGTATTGATGGGAAGGCGCGTGAAGTGCGGAGCGCTATCAAATGGCTCGCCATACTTTGAACCCCGAATGTAGCCTACGGTCATGCCCGCCAATTGCTCAAATGAGGAAATTGGCTCAGCACTGGCGCGGGCTACAACAAACACTTCCGTGACAAGTACGTCTCCCACGCGGATAGCTACGTTGTCAGCGTGTGGTCCGTCAAACAGAACTGCAAGATCTACAGATCCTGAGGCGAGCGAATGCATCACTCGGGGGTAAGGCTGCAAATAATTTTTGTGATCGATATGAACTTCGGCGCTGAATTTCTGTGCAAAATCAATGAGTAAGCCGCTTTCCCTATTTTGTTTGTCGAGAAAGCCCCAAGGGCTCATGTTCGAGGCGCCAATGCGAACAGTATCGTCCGCAGCAGTGCTTTCCCCTGCCGCGGGCATGCATACTAAAAATAGTAGTAAATAAATGAACCGCGATATTTTTTTCATTAGCCCCCAAGTCAGTTAGTTGGCGTTGTTGATAATGAAAAGTTAAATACCTTACGCGTCATAGTTGATGAGGCGGCAAGTAGCAATACTGGCCACCGGAGGAGTGATATAACTTCTAGTGGCTTTAGTAATTTACATGCTTAAGCATCCCGCCGTCTACCCTAAGGTTAGCACCCGTAATAAAGGACGCAGCGGGGCTCGCCAAAAAGCCTATAGCATTGGCGACTTCTTGTGTTGTTCCTAGGCGTTTGAGAGTAGCCAAAGACTGGGCGCGTTTATACATGTCGGGCATGTTCTGGCGTATATGATCCCATGTGCCGCCCTCTGAAAAAATAGGCCCCGGAGAAACAACGTTTACTCTAATGCCTTTGCTACCGTGGACAATAGACATTTGTGAGCCGTAAGAGACTAAGCCTGCCTTCATCGCCGCGTAGGCTCGTTCATCTTCAGGCGGGGCTGCCATGGCATAGGCTATGGAGGATATCATTACAATAGCTGGGTCAACGCCGTTTTCTAAGTATGGAATGGCAAGCTCTGTGGCTCGTATGTGTTGTAATAGATCGTACTCAAAGGTTTGTCGCCAGCGCTCTTCGCCTTGCGCTTGAACACGAGTAGAGCAATTGCTTACAAAAATATCAACGCCCCCAAGAAATGATGCTGCGCGATCGAACCATGCAGTAAACGCCTCAGTGTTGGTCACATCCACAGCCTCCCCATAAACGGGGATACCATATTCTTTCAGTTCAGAGAGAGTAGCATTCAATCGTTCTTCACCACGCGCACAGGTGGCAACAGCTGCACCTTCTTTCGCTAAGGTTTCGAGAATTGTTTTGCCAATGCCCCGACTGCCGCCAGTGACTATGGCACGTTTACCTTGAAGATTTAGATCCATACCTGCCTCATTAAATACCGAGCTGTCATTACATTTCGCGGAACTGCGAATTAGTTGGAGCGGATGGTATGCTATATTACACTAATCGTCAATAAGGATGGGCGATGGCCTTCTTTTTAATTGATTTTGGGTGAACTTAAGCGTCAATTGGGTAGGTTATTGCAATGGGTAAGATGTTTTATTATCTAATATGACAATAAAGTGTTGGAGGGTAGCTTCAGAAATTATCCTTATAATAAGCCTTTAATTATAACTGCAGGCGCTTAAAATAAAGATGACCACCGTATTTGTTGTGTTAATGGTCGAGTTTTCGCTAGGAATTGACATTATGTGCAATATTCTAGGGGTGGGCTGTTTTTCGATTCAATTTACGATTGGCGTAAGGGGTTGTCGGTCGGCGTGTACATTCAAATTGGCTGCGTCTTAGGATGGTTTTATTAGGGGTTTTAGCGAGCTCTCGTACTTTTTTCTGAGTGCCTCAATGCTGCCAATAATCATAGTGACGGTAATGTCCTCAATGGTCTGGCGGCTTAGGTCGTGGCGAGTTAAGTAGTGGCCAGCAGCAGAGGGCATGCCAAAAGAGATGTCTATTGCGGGTCGCGCAATGCTAATGTCGATACCAAAGTTATCACTAACCACTTGGGAGACATAATTGACGGCGGAATCTCGACTAAATTCAGTTGGGTCTCCTTTGTCTGACAGGCTAGGTTCTGCGGCTAGCCTATCCAGAATAAGGCCTCGTTCTTCCATGTAGGTCAGGTAGACTTTGGTAACCCGGCGCACCAATTGCTCGAAGGTTTCCGCGCTATCTGCGGCTTCTGATTGCAATTGGCGCAAGCGTTTATGTTCACGCCTTAGTAGGGTCTGCAAGACCTCCTTCATGCTGGGGTAGTACGCATAAACTAACGATTTGCTGATGCCCGCCTCGCGACCGAGTCTGTCCATGCTTAATGCCGACACGCCTTCTGCTGAAATCACCTTTGCGGCGTGGTCCAGAATAAGTTCTTTTCTGACCTCTGGAGAGAGTCGGGTTCTGGTTTTTTTGGGCTTTGTCTTTTTAACGTCAGTCATGAGGTGCGGGTGTGTCCGGGGCGCTTGTTGATGGAGTGGACGATAGTAAAGGGGAGGGCGCGAAATGCAAGCTCTGATTGTGTGTAGGGGAGGGGGCGTATGTAGATTGTACCTCTTTTTTGCTGGGCGCTTCATCGAGAGCGCTTCCGCGCTCAGTTGTCGCCTTGTGGCCGCTTCTTGTAGCTGCCGTCTAGAGTTAGATGTTTTTTTGCCCTTTTTGTTCAGGGTAAGAATTTTAAGCGTATAACGCTTGCTCTATTAAGTTATTGCATCTATAGTCAATTGCGATAATTTTGCTATTTTTATAGAATTTATTGTATGTTTTTAGCGGTATGTGTGAGCGATTCAGGGTGTTGCCATGCTATTATTGTACTAATGATCAATAAAGCTTGGCGGCATTCGGCTTTACCACTAGTTTACTCTCGGCATAAATTCGAGCGGTGGCTCATTCTCCTGCGTTATTGGCGGGACTCGAGATTTGGGTCTTTAAAAGGGCGGCGAGCGAGTATAGAGAGCCTAAAGATACAAGCAGCTTGTTTAAAGGCCTCCAACAACTTCAATCTAATCCATCAAATGGGGTAAGCAATGATAGTGTCAATTCGACAATGTTTTTTAATTGGCTGTGCAATTTTCTCTGGGTATTCGGCGGCCATTGATATTCGTGAAGATGCCAATATAAAAGACACTAAAACGACTATCATTGGTCTGAATCACATTGGTTTATCTGTGAAAAATATGGATAAAGTTTTGGCCTTTTATCAGCAATCCACGGATTTCGAATTAATTCGAAGAGAAACAGTTACTCAAAACAAGCTCGCAGATACCCTGTTTGGTCATCAAGGTATTCACTATGAAATCGCGGTATTAAAAGCACCCAACATGCTCTTTGAGTTGGTGGAGTTCTCTCATAACCAATCCCAGCCCTTGAGAAAAATGGCTCCGGAGGGGCCTGGTATGACGCACACCTGTTTCCAGACGCCCTCAAGCGACCCCGGTTACAAGAAATTTTTAAATGCCGGTGCAGAGTTGCTTTCTCGTGGTAGCAGTCCAATTGATATTGGTGGCTATGGTGTAACTTATGCTTATGCTTATGATCCTGAAGGAAATATGCTTGAGCTTGAACAGCTCGACGGAAAGGTGCTTTCTCGTGCAGGTTATGACAATACATGGCAAGATTTGGGCGAGGATATGTGGATGTCTCAGGTGGCTTTGGTCACTCACGATCTAGAAGGCGCAGTAGATTTTTATCAGGATGTGCTTGGTTTTCAGCCCTATCGCAAGGCTGAAGTTTCAGGGAATGCCAAGTTCGATGATATAACCAATATCGACCAACTTCATCTTAAGGCGGCTTGGTTTCGTCTAAATGAAACCTCGAAGGTACTTGAGATCTGGGAATATGTTAAGCCGGCCACGCAAAAATTTGAGGGCGTCCGGGATGTGACTGCGCTGGGTTACTCTTTCTCACTGGAAGTTACAGATATACAAGCTGAGTACCAACGATTAAGTAATTTGGGCGTGAAGTTTATAAGTAAGCCAATAAAACTCGGCGATTTCTGGCAAGTTTATGCGCGGGATTTGGATGGCAATATCTTTTCATTGCGTCAGGTGATTGACCCCAGTTCTGCTCTCTCTGTCCGGGCCTTAGATGTAAGTGTTAATTCTGATTGATATTAATTTACGGTTTTGGGTGTCGTTGACTTGGAGTGTTTACGTTAGATTAATAAATCGCGTTTTTCGATGTGATGCCCGCTCATTGATGGTGAGCTTCTTGTTCCTGCAGAAAAATATTTGGCGCTCTGAGTGTGCGAGGCACTTCAGGCGCAAAATATCCAATCTATTTGTCTTTGTTGCCGATGGGGTCGCTGCTAGGATCTTGAACTATCGATAAGAATTGATGTTCGTTTCTGCCGGAGTGAAATAGTATGGGCCTGAGAAATTCTGCAGCTGCGAGGATTGAAATTTCCGCGTCGGTCTCGACCGCTCCGCTGGATTATCTGCAAGATCGCGCGCACCTCAATAGCGCCTTGATCGTTAGTGAAGAAATTGACCTGAATCGATTTTGGCGGGCCTATTTGGGTGAAAACCAGATTTTGCTAGAGCGGGTGTTGGCTGAGCTGCGCCCTGTGGGCGCGAGCACTCCTTCTCAGGGGGTGGGTTAGTGGCTCGCCTCATGGAGATGGTCACTTTCTAGGGTGGTTGAGCATTCGCTGGTTGCCACTCCGCGAACATTGATGCAGAATAACGCGACATCAATTCCTAGCGCTTCGATAGCGCGGCTTTCGATATAGTGCGCATTCCCTGATGCGTTCATAAAACATTCAAAATGTAATCAATTCCCAGATCTAGCAGCGCACACTTAATGTATTACTTTAAGTGTGCGCCGCACTGCTTTGAATTTCCTAAAGTTTGTTTGTTTTTCATTTCCGGCTCTTTACATAATCCCAACCTGTTCCCCGAAATTTTACCCACTTTCCATGCACGATCGCTGCATTTACCGCATTCCCTGCTTGACTTTAGTGCTCGTCAATTTATAGTGTGCAAATGTGGAAAAAAGTGGATATTTGTGGTTTTTTGTGGAGTTTGAGGCTGGGTTCAGCCGACATGGCCTCATTACTTGGGAAAGGTGCTAGTTAGAAATATGTTTCAGGGCAGTCAATCAATCAACATGGACAGTAAAGGTCGCATGGCAATACCGAGCCGGTATCGCGATGTGCTAGCCGCTGCCTGTGATGGGCGCTTGGTAATAACAGCCAACCCCTATGATCGATGTCTTAGCATTTACCCCGAACCCCAGTGGCAAGCCATTAGAGCTCAAATTGAAGCTCTGCCCAGTGCAAACAAAGCTGTTCGCCGTATTCAGCGCTTGGTTTTAGGTAATGCCGTTGAATTAGAAGTAGATGCTAATGGGCGCATTTTATTGCCGCCAACACTGCGGGAATACGCAAACTTAGATAAGAAACTGATGCTGGTGGGTCTCGGCCAAAAAGCCGAACTGTGGAGTGAGGCCAGCTGGAATGGATTGTTGGATGAGCCTGGTGATGACGAAAGTCTGCCCCTTGAAATCCAATCGCTTGCTTTATAACGATAAAATTAGGTAGCGATGAATCAAGAACAACACCTGACAGTTTTACTGCAAGAGGCGGTAGATGACCTAGTTATCGACCCCAATGGTTTCTACGTGGACGGCACTTTTGGTCGCGGCGGGCACAGCCAGCTTGTTTTGAAAAACTTAGATCAAGGCCAGCTCTTGGCTTTTGATAAAGATCCCGAAGCCATCGCGGTGGCCAATCAAAAATTCCCCGATGAGCCTCGATTTGAGATTGAGCAGCGATCGTTCGCCTGCCTGCAAGAGTGCGTGGAAAGTCGTGGTCAAATGGGGAAGGTATCTGGCGTTTTGTTGGATTTGGGCGTGTCGTCTCCGCAAATTGATGACGCTGAACGAGGCTTTAGTTTTTTAAATGATGGCCCGCTAGACATGCGGATGAATCCGGCCGTTGGCGAGAGTGCAGCTGACTGGATCAATCGCGCGGAGCAAACGGAAATTGCGCGAGTCATGCAAAACTATGGTGAAGAGCGTTATGCCTGGCGAATAGCCGGAGCCATTGTGCGAGAGCGTGATATCGCGCCCATTACGCGCACATTGGCATTGGCTAAGATTATTGCAGAGGCGAACCCAGCTTGGGAAAAAGGCAAAAACCCAGCGACGAGAGCATTTCAGGGAATTCGAATTTTTATTAATAATGAGCTCGGCGATCTGGAAGCTGTATTAGATCAGGCGCTTGAAGTGCTGGCTGTAGGCGGGCGCTTAGTGGTAATCAGCTTTCACAGTTTAGAAGATCGTTTGGTAAAGCGTTTTATTCGCCGTCATGAGCGTGGTGACGAATTGCCCCGTGGTTTACCGGTTAGAGACTCGCAACTTAATAAGCGTTTAACGAGTGTCAGCAAGGCGGTTAAGGCCAGCAAGGGTGAGGTTGAATTTAACGTGCGCTCGCGCAGTGCGGTTATGCGTGTGGCGGAAAAAATAAAGTAGTGGCCAGAAAGCGAATACTTGCCAGTGCTGCGGTAAGTTCCACGCCTACTCGGGCGGCGGTTTTAGGCTTGGTTACCTTGTGGTTGGGTGTGTTGCTGTCGGCTTACGCTGTGGTTTGGACTACCCATGATAGTCGACAGAAGATTAATGGTTTGGAGTCTCTGCGTCGGCAGGCGGCAGATTTACAGGTGGAATGGGGTCAATATTTATTGGAGCAAAGTGCTTGGGCGGCCTACAGCAGAATTGAACGTCTGGCTTTGCAAGATTTAGATATGATCATCCCAGATTCCGAAAAAATTGTAATGGTTAAAGAGTGACGGAAAAGTGACCAGGGCCAGAACAGCAATGACAAGCACGAAGTCAAAAAAAGGCGAGACAGCTTATCCTGTGCTCGCCAATTGGCGTTTCTACAGTGTCTGTTTTCTGTTGTGCGTATTAGCCTTGGCAATTTTGTGGCATGTGGCGCGCTTGCAAGTTATGGCCAGTGAAGACCGAGGATATAAATTTCTTCAAGATCAAGGGCAGGCTAGAACATTACGTGCAGAAGGAATTAGTGCCTACCGAGGCCTTATCACCGATCGCCACGGCGAGCCCCTAGCGGTGAGTACGCCCGTCGACTCCATCTGGGCCAACCCCAAAATTTTGGGCGACAGCGCGGCTCATAGAGCGGTACTGGCTCGTGCGCTAGGAATGAAACCTTCACGGCTGGCAGAAAAATTAACACGTTATCGCGAAAAAGAATTTGTCTATTTAAAACGACACTTGCCACCGCAAGACGCTAAAAAAATACTCGACTTAAATATTCCTGGGGTGTTTGCACAGCAGGAATATCGCCGTTATTACCCCGCAGGAGAGGTGACTGCACACTTGGTGGGTTTTACTGACCAGAACGATCAAGGTCAGGAAGGTATGGAACTCGCCTTCAATGACTGGTTGAAGGGTGAGGCGGGTGCGAAGCAAGTATTAAAAGATCTAAAGGGTCACACTATTAAAGAGGTGCAGTTGGTGCAGGCCGCACGCTCTGGCAAAGACTTGCGTTTGAGCATTGATTTACGTCTGCAATACTTGGCCTACCGTGAGTTGAAAACAGCGGTGAATGAATACGGCGCGAAATCGGGTTCGGTAGTGGTCTTAGATGTTGAGACAGGTGAAGTCTTGGCCATGGTCAATCAACCAGCCTTCAATCCAAACGATCGCCGTAAGCTTAATCCTTTGGCTTTGCGTAATCGAGCGCTCACCGATCAATTTGAGCCGGGCTCGACGATGAAGCCTTTGGCTGTTATGGCGGCGCTAGAAACGGGTCTCTATAAGCCGAAAACAAAAATTGATACTAATCCCGGTCACTATCGAGTGGGTAAGAAAACGTATTTAGATCCGGTAAATTACGGTGTCATTGACGTTACAAAAATTATTACTAAATCAAGCCAAGTGGGAATGAGCAAGCTGGCTTTGTCTCTTGAGCCGCAGAAAATCAGAGATATGTATTTTCGTGTGGGCCTAGGGCAAGCCACAGGCACAGGCTTTCCGGGTGAAAGTACGGGGGTGCTTCCTAATTACGGTCGTTGGCATCCTATCGTCCAAGCGTCTTATGCTTTTGGCTATGGTCTCAGCTTAACGCCATTGCAACTGGCTCAAGCTTACGGCGTGATTGCGGCGAAAGGCACACGTCGGCCGGTTTCGTTGTTGCGAATAGAAGAAGAGCCGCAAGTTGAAAATGTGGTGGACGAGCGTTACGCAGCGCAGGTTATGGCCATGCTGCGCACAGTGATTCAAAAAGGTGGCACCGCCACTCGGGCGGAAGTGAATTCTTATCCGGTGGCGGGCAAAACCGGTACCGTACACAAAGTAAAGTCAGGCCAACGAGGTTACGTCGATAACCAATATTTGGCCTTATTTGCTGGAATAGCACCGGCCAACGATCCAAAAATTGTGGCCGTTGTGATGATAGATGAACCGGGCGATGTGCGTTATCACGGTGGTGACGTGGCCGCGCCGGTATTTGCAAAAGTGGCCGAAGGTGTTTTGCGTTTGTTGCGAATTCCTCCCGTGCGGGAGCCTATAGGTTGATGATAAGGGCCAACACTAACTTGGGAACCCTGTTGCCCACTCTACCGCTGAATGCTGATTTGGCTTCCATGAGCGTTGGCAGCTTGTGTTTAGATAGTCGCGCCATTCGTCCGGGTGATACTTTCGTTGCTGTGCCGGGTAGTGTTTGTGATGGTCGAAAATTCATCTCTAATGCGCTGGATAGTGGCGCGGCTCTAGTTTTGGAAGAGGCCGGCGAGAATCAGTTTTCTGTCTCTGTAAACTCCCAGGTGCCGGTAATAGGAGTTCCAAATTTAGCTCAAAGTTTAAGTCAAGTCGCCGCGCGCTTTTATGATGAGCCCTCACGGAAAATGCACCTTGTAGGCATTACCGGTACCAATGGCAAAACAACGTGCAGTGTACTGCTCGCGCAGCTTAATAGCCGGCTGCAGAAAAAAGCAGCGGTTATTGGCACTTTGGGCTTTGGCCTAGTGGACGAGCTCAGCAAATCATGTGATTTTGAGAGCACTGGTTTGACGACTCCTGACGCAATTCGCACTCAGGAAATTTTGGCCGGATTGCTTGAGCAGGGTGCGACCACAGTAGTTATGGAAGTGTCATCTCATAGCCTAGATCAGGCCAGGGTCGCAGCGGTGAATTTCGACGTAGCTATTTTTACAAACTTAAGTCGCGATCATTTAGACTATCACGGCACGCTTGAGGCGTATGGCCTCGCAAAGCGTCGCTTGTTTGAAATGCCTAACGTTCGCTGCTCTATTATCAACAGTGACGATACATATGGCGAGTCTCTTGCGAGCTCTTTGCTGGAATCACAAGTCAATGTACTACGATACTCAATCGTCAGCACCGATGCCGATATTCGCGTTGCCAATGTTGAGTATTCTGATCGAGGTATTTCCGCCGATTTCGTGAGCCCCTGGGGAAATGGTACGCTAAATAGCCAGCTCTTAGGCCCCTACAACCTCAGTAATTTATTGGCGGTTATTGCGGCGGCCTGTGAACAGGGGCATTCCTTAAAAGATGTTTTAGCTAAAGTGCCTAGTTTGGATTCTGTAGAAGGCCGAATGCAGAATGTAGATGCCACGGCCGACATCCAAGTGGTTGTGGATTATGCCCACACCCCAGACGCCTTAGAAAAAACCCTTCAAGCTCTGCGGCCACATACGCACAACAAATTGTGGAGTGTGTTTGGCTGTGGTGGCAACAGAGATATTGGCAAGAGGCCTTTAATGGCCGCCATTTCTGAAACACTGGCCGACCATGTGGTGGCTACTTCAGACAATCCTCGCCATGAATCGCCAGAAGCTATTTTGGCCGACGTAGCGGCAGGCTTTAAATCTTCGAGTGCACATAGAGTTCTCGTAGATCGTCACGAGGCTATAGCTTACGCATTAGCTCAGGCCGAGCCTGGAGATACGGTATTAATTGCCGGCAAGGGTCATGAAGATTACCAACTTGTAGGCGATCAGGTGTTGCCATTCAGTGACATTGTCGAAGCCCGCAAAGCGCTTGCCCTGCGCAAAGCCAAAAGTGTTGGAGGTGTGCAATGATTGCGACACTAACACTGAGTGATATCGCTGCACGCCTCAATGGCGAATTGTTTTTTGGTGATTGTGAATTTTCGCAAGTGAATACCGACAGCCGAAGCCTTAGCCCGGGAGATTTATTTGTCGCTCTTAAAGGTGAGAACTTCGATGCCCATCAATTTTTGCCTAGTGTGCAGACGGCCGGTGCTTGCGGTTTGCTTGTTGAGCAAGAGGACAAAAATTTAGCATTGCCGCAGCTGAAGGTAGCTGACACCACATTGGCTCTTGGTCAAATTGGCCGTATCTCGAGGGAAGGTTTCCGCGGCAAAGTTGCAGCCATCACTGGTAGCAGTGGTAAAACCACAGTGAAGGAACTATTGGCGAGTATTCTTTCCCAGATAGGGAGTGTGCACGCTACACGCGGCAATCTTAACAATCAGTTTGGAGTGCCGTTAACGCTGTTGGCTATGAAACCCGGGCAAGATTTTTTAGTGGCGGAACTGGGTGCTAGTGCGGCGGGTGAAATTGCCTACCTAGTCGATCTAGTGCTGCCAGATGTGGTGATGGTGAACAACGTTATGCCGGCGCATATCGAAGGTTTTGGTTCGCTTGAGGGCGTCGCGGCCGCGAAATCGGAGATTTATACTGCGCTTAAGCCTGAGGGTAGGGCGGTAGTTAATTTGGACGAACCCTTCTCTAGTGCTTGGTTGCAATCTCTGCCAGCGGATCAGGTCATTTCTTTTAGCCTTAAGAACGCTGGCGCGCACTTTTTTGCCGACGCCATTGAATACGTAAATGATACTTTGAATTTCACGCTGCGCAGCCCCTTAGGTGAGGTACCCGTCAAGCTGAGTTTATTGGGCGTTCACAATGTAGCCAATGCTCTAGCGGCCTGCGCCTGCGCCTATGCCATGGGCGCGACTCTATCTGATATGCAACAGGGTCTGCAGGCTTTCCAATCGACGCCGGGCAGAATGCATCGCACACCCTCAGAGTGTGGCGCAACGGTGATAGACGACACTTACAATGCAAACCCTGGGGCTGTCCGCGCAGCAATTGATGTATTGGTGGGTTTGTCGGCTGATGCAACTTTAGTGCTGGGCGATTTGGGAGAATTGGGTGCCGAGTCGGAGTCGCTTCATTGTAGCTTGGGCCGGTATGCCCGCGAGCAGGGTGTTGCGCGTTTGATTACGGTGGGTACTTTAAGCGCTGATGCGTCGAAGACCTTTGGCGATGGCAGTAAACACTTTAACGAACAGCAAAAAGCGATTGAATTTTTACAGACCACTCTTACCAATAGCGATGTTGTTTTGGTTAAGGGTTCACGAAGCGCGCACATGGAATTAGTTGTGCAGGCGATCACACAGCGCGGAGAAAACGCCTAATGCTTTTATGGCTGGCAGAATACTTACAACAATATGCACAAGCCTTTGCCGTGTTTCAATATTTGAGTGTGCGCGGAATTTTGGGGGTGATGACCGCCTTAGCGATCTCTTTATTGATGGGACCTTGGATGATTCGTCGATTGAATCATCTACAGATTGGTCAGTCGGTTCGAGACGACGGTCCAGAATCTCACTTAAGTAAGTCGGGTACCCCAACCATGGGTGGCACTTTGATTTTGGCCGCCATTTTTATCAGCGCCTTGCTCTGGTCTGATTTAAGCAGTCGCTATGTGTGGGTTGTTTTAATTGTCACCATTATATTTGGCGCCGTAGGCTGGGTTGACGATTACCGCAAGGTCGTTGAATCAAACTCCAAAGGGCTGCCCGCACGCTGGAAGTACTTTTGGCAGTCTGTCGGAGGTTTGGGAGCTGCCATTTTCTTGTATCAAAGTGCGGTTGGGCCGGCCGAAACACAGCTGTTTGTGCCTTTCTTCAAGAATATCGCCATTGATATGGGGGCATTTTATATTGTCCTTACCTACTTAGTGATTGTGGGTTCGAGTAATGCGGTTAATTTGACCGACGGTTTGGACGGCTTAGCGATTATGCCGACGGTGATGGTTGGGTCCGCTCTTGGCGTGATTGCCTATCTCACAGGGCACTCGGAATTTTCCAGTTATCTGAATATTCCTTACATAGCCGGCACCGGTGAATTGGTCATTTTTTGTGGCGCAATAGCGGGAGCGGGCTTGGGGTTTTTGTGGTTTAACACCTATCCTGCGCAAGTTTTTATGGGCGATGTGGGTGCCTTGGCGTTGGGTGCGGCCCTAGGTGCCATTGCCGTGATTGTTCGTCATGAAATTGTCTTTTTTATCATGGGTGGGGTTTTTGTTATGGAAACCGTATCGGTGATTTTGCAAGTTGGTTCTTACAAGCTTACGGGGCGGCGCATTTTTCGCATGGCGCCTCTTCACCATCATTTTGAGCTGAAGGGCTGGCCAGAACCAAGAGTCATTGTACGATTTTGGATTATTACCGTGATGCTGGTGTTGTTTGGTCTAGCAACCTTAAAGCTTCGCTAGCCAAAGTCTTTAGGTGGTTTCGAAAATAAAATGAATAACAGGTAAATACGTGCTTGATGTAATCGCTAACAGTAACATAAAAGCCGTGATCGGAATGGGGATCACTGGGCTTTCTGTTGCTCGTTATTTAGCGCGTAAAGGCTTGCCTTTCATTATGTTGGATACTCGTGACGAGCCGGCAAATTTACCAGAGTTTAAGCGCGAGTTTCCTAATGTGGCGATTGAGCTAGGTGCTTTGAGTGTAGAAACTCTGTTGCTGACCGAGGAGATTATCCTTAGCCCAGGTGTCGCCTTAGCGGAGCCCGCTATTGAGGCTGCGATTGCGGAGGGCATCAGCGTTATCGGCGATATCGACTTATTTGCCCGCGAGGCTAAAGCACCCATTGCAGCGATCACAGGCTCTAACGCTAAAACCACCGTAACAAGCTTGGTGGGCGAGATGGCCAAAGCATCCGCAACCGTAGTCAGTGTCGGCGGTAACATTGGTCGCCCAGTATTGGACTTGCTAAACGATGAGGGTGTTCAGCTCTATGTGTTAGAGCTGTCTAGCTTTCAACTTGAAACCACTAGTGAGCTCAATGCGACCGTCGCTTGTGTATTAAATATTAGCCCTGATCACATGGATCGCTACGCGGCCCTACCCGCGTATGTTATGGCTAAGCAGCGTATTTATTTTGGCGCAGACAATATTGTATTTAACCGAGAAGACACTTTGACTCAGCCGCCCATTGCCAGCGGTGTACAGGTTTATAACTTTGGTTTAAACAAACCGGACCGGGGTGGTTTTGGATTGCTGACTAAAGGCACTTGTGAGTATTTAGCGTATCAATTTGAAACTCTATTACCTGTGAGTGAAATCAAATTGCCTGGTCGGCATAATCTGGCGAATGCGCTGGCCTCCTTAGCCATAGGGCAGGCTCTAGGGTTTTCTATGTCAAGCATGCTGGGCGTGTTGACAAGCTTTTCAGGTTTGGATCATCGCTGCCAGTGGGTTCGTGAACTCGATGGTGTTGATTATTTCAATGACTCAAAAGGCACCAATGTGGGCGCAACGCTAGCCGCCATTAATGGCCTGAGTCGAGCGCCCGCAAGTTTAATCCTGATTGCCGGTGGTGTTGGTAAGGGCGCTGTGTTTAGCAAGCTTAGTTCCGCATTGCGCAATCACGTCAGTGCATTGATTCTGTTTGGCCGAGACGCAAGTTTGATTGCCGATGCCGTACAGGGCAGTACAGATATTCATCATGTCGCGAGTTTGGCGGAAGGTGTATCTCTATCTAGAAACCTGGCTCGTTCAGGTGATGCGGTACTGTTGTCACCTGCCTGCGCCAGTTTTGATATGTATACAGGGTTTGAAGCTCGCGGTGAGGCTTTTATCGAATGTGTGGAGGCGCTGCAATGATGCCCAGAGAACATTCGATTGACTGGGTACTGATTGGCTTATGGGCAAGCTTGCTGACTGTGGGCTTGATTATGGTGGCTTCTGCGTCTATCAATTTCTCGGCGGCCACGTATTTAGATCCGTGGCATTTTGTGATGCGTCACATTGTGTATTTATGTCTCGCTTTAATAGGAGCGCTTGTCGTGTTTAGTTTGCCCATGCAATTTTGGCAGCAATACGGCAGTGTTCTGTTTGTGGTTTCGCTGGTTCTATTAATCGCGGTGTTAATTCCTGGCCTAGGTAAAAAGGTAAACGGTTCACAACGTTGGTTGGCGGTGGGTCCTATTACGATACAAGCTTCCGAAATTGCTAAATTCATGTCTGTGGTATTTTTTGCCGGTTATTTTTCGCGTCGCCAAGCTGAGTTAGCGCAAGGGTGGCGCGGGTTTATCAAACCGGTGATGGTAATGGTGCTTATCTCCATTCTGTTGCTGTTGGAACCAGACTTTGGTAGCACGGTAGTGATTGCAGGCACACTTGTGGCGATGATGTTTTTCGCCGGCGTTAGAATGGGGCAGTTCTTATTGCTGGTAACGGCGGGGGCGGGCTTGTTGGTACTGATGGCAGTACTGTCGCCTTATCGCATGCAGCGCCTGATTACCTATCTAGACCCATGGGCAGACCAGTTTAATAGTGGCTATCAATTAACCCAGTCGCTAATCGCTTTTGGTCGTGGAGAGTGGTTGGGTGTGGGGCTGGGCAATAGCATTCAAAAACTATTTTTCCTACCCGAAGCTCACACTGACTTCATTTTTGCCATTATTGCTGAAGAGGGCGGGTTGTTTGGCGCCTTCTGTGTAGTGGCGTTGTTTTGTGCATTAGTGGCGCGCTTGCTTAGTTATGTCAATCGTATGGCAGAAAAAAATGCCTTCAGTGCTTATGCCGTGTTTGGTTTTGCCATTTTGTTGGGCGCACAAGCCTTTATTAATATCGGTGTGGCCAGTGGTTTACTTCCTACGAAAGGTTTAACACTGCCACTTATCAGTTATGGCGGCAGTAGCTTGATTGTGTGTTGTGCGATGCTGGCTTTTACATTGCGCGCACAAAGTGAAATGCAGCAGCCTGAAAAGGCTCCGGTAAAAAAACCCCGTAAAAACCTTCGCGTTCAGGAGGTGCTGGCATGACAGCGCCGCACACATTAAAAGCCTTAGTAATGGCTGGTGGCACGGGTGGTCATGTATTTCCTGCGCTGGCTGTTGCTGAAGAGTTGTCAGCGCGAGCAATTAGTGTTGAGTGGTTGGGCACTGCGCGTGGTATTGAAGCCAAATTGGTGCCGGCTGCAAATATCGTATTGCATACCATTGATGTCACTGGGCTTCGTGGTAAAGGGTTTGGTAAGTTGCTAACGGCGCCTTTTTTGTTGCTGAAAGCCGTGTGGCAGGCCAGCAAAGTTGTGCGTCAACAGAAGCCTGATGTTGTGCTGGGCTTTGGCGGCTTTGCCTCTGGCCCCGGTGGTTTGGCGGCTTTTCTACTGCGAATACCTTTGGTGATACATGAGCAGAATGCAGTTGCTGGCACCACCAACCGCTTGCTGGCTCGAATGGCTGGCCGGGTACTTTCCGCTTTTCCTCAAGTGTTTGCCCGGGCGGAACAAGTGGGCAACCCAGTGAGAAAAGAAATTCCGGCGGCCTACATTGAGCCTTGCGCCTCGAATGACGAGGGCCGACCTCTTCGCTTGCTAGTGTTAGGAGGCAGTCTTGGAGCCCAAGCAATTAATACCTTAGTGCCCGAAGCTTTGGCATTAATGGCTTCGCTAAGCGATATTGAAGTGAGGCATCAAACAGGTGCTGCACACGCAGAGGTGAGTGCTGAACATTATAAAACATTGGGGCTAAACGTAGACCTTAGCCCCTTCATCAGTGATATGGCTGAGGCCTACGCTTGGAGTGATTTAGTGATTTGTCGCGCAGGCGCATTAACCGTGGCGGAGTTAACCGCAGCGGGGAGAGCATCGGTGCTGATTCCATTTCCTCACGCTATTGACGATCACCAAACTAAAAATGGCGAGTGGCTTGTGGCCAATGGGGCTGCTGAACTGCACTCGCAGAGCTGTTTGAGCTCAAAAAAAATGCAAGAGATTATCGAAACCTTTATGAATGATCGCGAACGACTGAAATTGATGGGGGCTAATGCCCATGAGCTAGCGCTACCAGATGCCGCAAAACAAGTGGCCGACATTTGCATGGAGATAATAAATGCCTAACCCAAGTGTATTTACTATTCCCGAGATGCGTCGAATTCGTCGAATCCATTTTATCGGTATTGGCGGCGCGGGCATGAGTGGAATTGCTGAAGTTCTGCTAAATCAGGGATACGAAATCAGCGGTTCTGATCTTCGTGAATCTAATGTTACCCAGCGCTTACAGAGTATGGGCATGATGATTTTTATTGGTCATCACTCAAATAATGTTGAAGGCGCGGACGTAATTGTAAATTCGAGCGCGGTGGACGAAAGTAACCCTGAAATGATTTCAGCGCGGGAACTTCGTTTGCCCGTGGTTCGGCGCGCAGAAATGCTGGCTGAACTGATGCGTTATCGCCATGGTATTGCTGTTGCAGGTACTCACGGAAAAACCACAACCACCAGTTTGATCGCCTCTGTTTTCGCGGCGGGCGATCGAGACCCTACTTTTGTTATCGGTGGTCTACTCAATAGTGCGGGCACTAATGCACAGCTAGGTGGCAGTCGCTACTTAGTCGCAGAAGCCGACGAGAGTGACGCTTCCTTTTTGCATCTGCAACCAATGGTTGCCGTGGTGACCAATATCGATATGGATCACATGGAAACCTACGAGGGAGATTTCTCTCGCTTAAAGAAAACGTTTATAGAATTTATCCACAACTTGCCTTTCTACGGCTTGGCGGTGATGTGTGGCGACGACCCTGTGGTCAATGAGATAATGCCTGAATTGGCACGCCCAGTTCTAACCTATGGATTTGGTGAAGATTGCGACTATCGTGCGATCAACGTAAAGCAAGATCAAACCACAACGCACTTTGACGTTTTGCGCCCAGACGAAGATACACCTTTAAGCATTTCCTTAAACATGCCAGGCGAACACAACGTTTTGAATGCAACCGCGGCGGTGGCCGTGGCCAGCGATGAAGGTTTGGCCGACTCGGCTATTCAGCAAGGCTTGCAGCAGTTTCAAGGTGTGGGCCGTCGTTTTCAAATTTACGGCGAATTTGATGTGGGCGATGGCAGTGCAATGCTGGTGGATGACTACGGTCACCATCCTCGCGAAGTGGCCGCAACCATCAAAGCTATCCGAGAAGGTTGGCCTGAGCGTCGTCTGGTTATGGTGTACCAACCCCATCGCTACACTCGTACGCGCGATTTGTATGAGGATTTTGTCGACGTTTTATCTGGAGTTGACAGCTTGGTGCTGCTGGAAGTTTACAGTGCAGGCGAAGACGTTATTCCGGGGGCCGATGGTCGTCATCTCTGCCGTAGTATTCGCAACCGAGGTCACGTTGATCCCATTTTTGTTGAGGGAATTGACGGCGCCCCAGCAATTGTTAAAGACATTGTGAAGGCGGGAGACATAGTGATAACTCAAGGCGCGGGCAGCATCGGACAGTTGTCCAGCGCACTGGCGAAAAGGAAGCTCAAATAGTTATGTCTATATTCGGGCACACATTACCTTTATCTGCGGACCAGCTGCGCCAGCTCGGTCGCGTGGGAGTGCTATTAGGTGGAGAGTCCTCTGAGCGTGAAGTGTCATTGATGAGTGGCAATGCCATTTTAGACGCACTGCGTGTTGCCGGTATTGAAACTGTGGCAATTGACCTGAAAGGTAATTCGGCGGCTATTGAGCAGTTGCTGAATGCGGACATTGATCGCGCTTTTATCGCCTTACACGGACCTGGTGGCGAAGATGGTCGCATACAGGCGGTATTGGAGTTCCTCAATATTCCTTATACCGGCAGTGACGTTCAGGCCTCAGCTTTGGCGATGAACAAGCTACACAGCAAGCAGTTGTGGCGCGGCATTGGTTTGCCAACGCCAGACTTCGAAATATTGTCACCTAATAGTAATTGGGTCCAAATTTTAGAGTCACTGGGCGGTAGTGCAATGGTAAAACCCGCTCACGAAGGCTCAAGTATTGGCATGGCTCCGGTGAGTTCTGCCGCTGAATTAGCCGAGGCTTTTACGGCTGCCGCCGCGCTAGACAGTTCAGTACTGGTTGAACGATTGCTTACCGGAGCAGAGTACACGGTGGCGATTGTTGATGGCGTGGTATTACCGCCTATTCGCCTAGAAACGGATAATACCTTTTACGATTATGAAGCAAAATACATCGACGAAGACACTCGATATATATGCCCGTGCGGGCTTTCTGAATCGAAAGAAAACGAATTAAAAGCCTTAGCGTTAACGGCGTTTAATAGTTTGGCGTGCAAAGGCTGGGGCCGAGTTGATTTCATGGCCAACGAAGCGGGCGAGTTTTTCTTGTTAGAAGTGAATACCGTGCCTGGAATGACCAGCCACAGTTTGGTGCCGATAGCGGCGGCTGCAGTGGGGGTTAATTTTGAAGGGCTTGTGGCGAAGATTATTTTGGATACTTTGCCCTCATGAGCATGGATATGATTACGCCCCGTTCTCAGCCGAGTGGTCGCGGTGCCAGCATTCGCCGGGGACCGAAGGCTAGAGCTGAAGGCCGGGCTTGGCAATTGGGCTCGAAGTTACGCGCGCTTGCGGCTGTGTTGTTGGGTAAGTGGGCTCTGTTGGCCGTGAGTACAGTAGGTATTGTTTATGGCTTGTTTATGGGGCAAAGCTATGTCAGCACCATTGTTGAACGACCTGTTGCACAGATAAACGTTAACGGTGATTTCACTTACGTGTCTAAGCAACAGGTGATTGAGGTGATTACGCCAACGATTGACGAGCACTTCTTACAATTGGATTTAGCCCAGATTAAGCAGAACTTAGAGCGTCAGGCTTGGATTGATGTGGCCTCGGTTGGGCGTCGTTGGCCAAACCAGCTTGACGTTACCATTATTGAACAAAAACCCATTGCACGCTGGAGTGATCAAGGCTTTCTCAATCAGCGTGGAGAACTGATCAAAAGTGTGGTGGGTAAAGAGCTGATGACCTTGCCTCTACTGGAAGCAAAAGCTCATACCCAGGCAGAGGTAATGGCACAGTATCAAAATTTGGCGGCATTGTTGCGTTCGCGCAATTTGTGGGTGGCAGGTTTGGTTAGCGATGAAAAGCGCGCTTGGACAGTAACATTAAACAACGGCTTGGCCGTAAATATTGGGCGCGACCAAGTAATGGATAAAATGAAACGCTTTTTGCGTGTTTACGACAGTCAACTACAACAGCGCTTGGCTGAGATAGAAAGTGTGGATGTTCGATATAACAACGGTGTGGCGGTGCAGTGGCAGAATCCGACGGCCGAAAGCCTTATAACGCAAAATGTTGGAATACTCTGATGAAACGAACAGCGCTCGAAGGGGTTGAGTAAAATGGCAGCGGCAAATGAAAATAAAATGATTGTGGGCCTAGACATAGGTACTTCAAAAGTTGTGGCCATCGTGGGTGCGTTTTCCGCTGAAGGTGTTTTAGAAATTGTGGGTATTGGATCGCACCGTTCGAGCGGATTAAAGAAAGGCGTGGTGGTAAATATTGAATCAACCGTCCAGTCAATTCAGCGCGCTATTGAAGAAGCTGAATTGATGGCGGGTTGCCAAATTCACTCAGTCTATGCCGGCATTGCAGGCAGTCATATTCGGAGTATGAATTCGCACGGCATCGTGGCCATAAAAGACCGAGAAGTGTATCCGCAAGATTTAGAACGTGTGATTGACGCAGCGCAAGCTGTGGCTATTCCTGCGGACCAAAAAGTGCTGCATATTTTACCGCAAGAATTCTTGATCGATGAACAAGAAGGCGTAAAAGAACCTTTGGGTATGTCGGGGGTACGCCTAGAAGCCAAGGTGCATTTGGTGACCTGTGCTGTAAATGCGGCGCAAAACATTGAGAAGTGCATCCGACGATGCGGTTTGGAAGTTGAAGACGTAATTCTTGAGCAACTAGCGTCTTCTTATTCGGTGTTAACCGAAGACGAGAAAGAGCTGGGCGTGTGCATGGTTGATATTGGCGGTGGCACTTCTGATATCGCAATATTCACCGAAGGTGCCATTCGTCACACCGGTGTTATTCCAATTGCCGGCGACCAAGTGACTAACGATATTGCAATGGCCTTGCGAACGCCAACACCGCACGCGGAAGACATAAAAATTCGCTATGCCTGTGCTCTCGCGAAATTAACCGGCATTGATGAAACCATCAAAGTACCCAGCGTGGGCGACCGTGATCCTCGTGATTTGTCGCGTCAAGCGCTGGCTGAAGTGGTTGAACCTCGCTATGACGAATTGTTTACTCTGGTGCAAGCCGAGTTGCGCCGCAGTGGTTTTGAAGACCTCATTGCCGCGGGCATTGTATTAACTGGTGGCACCTCGAAGATGGAAGGCGTTGTCGAGCTGGCAGAGGAAATTTTCCATATGCCAGTGAGACTGGGAGCTCCGCAAGGGGTGTCGGGTTTAGCAGATATCGTCAACAACCCGATTTATGCAACAGGCGTTGGTCTTTTGCAATATGGCATGAAACAGCAGCAGGAAGGAAGAACTACATACCATGGAAAGGAGCCCAGCGTTGGCTGGTGGGAAAAAGTAAAAGATTGGTTTCAAGGTAATTTTTAGCAGTAGCGATTAACAAAAACTTTAACAAAAACTACAGATCATAAGTATTAAACAACATTGTAATTAACTGAATTATCAGGGTAAAAAAGGGGAAAGGAAATGTTTGAACTCGTCGATAACATACCACAAAACGCAGTAATTAAAGTTGTTGGTGTGGGTGGTGGTGGCGGCAATGCCGTTAAGCACATGATTTCCAACGAAGTGGAAGGTGTGGAATTTGTCTGCGCCAACACGGATGCACAAGCGCTGAAAGACATCGAGTCTAGAACCGTTTTGCAGTTGGGTAACAATATGACTAAAGGACTTGGTGCTGGCGCTAATCCTGAAGTGGGTCGCCAAGCGGCAATGGAAGATCGTGAACGTATCGCCGAAGTGCTGAACGGTGCTGACATGGTTTTCATCACCGCGGGAATGGGTGGTGGTACTGGTACCGGCGGTGCTCCCGTTGTTGCTGAAATTGCTCGGGAAATGGGTATTCTTACCGTTGCCGTTGTGACGAAACCGTTTCCGTTTGAAGGCAAAAAGCGCATGGCTATTGCCGACGCGGGAATTAAAGAGCTGCAAGAACGAGTGGATTCTTTGATCACAATTCCCAACGAGAAATTGTTGGCTGTTTTGGGTAAAGGCACAAGTTTGTTGGACGCATTTAAAGCCGCAAACGATGTATTATTGGGTGCGGTGCAGGGTATTGCTGACCTGATTATTCGCCCCGGCATGATCAACGTCGATTTCGCCGACGTGAGAACAGTGATGTCTGAAATGGGTATGGCCATGATGGGCACTGGTGCGGCAACCGGTGAAAACCGTGCGCGCGAAGCGGCCGAGGCGGCAATTCGCAGCCCATTGCTAGAAGATGTTAATTTGCAGGGTGCTCGCGGCATTCTGGTAAACATCACTGCGGGCATGGATTTGTCTTTGGGTGAGTTTTCTGAAGTGGGCGATACCGTGGAAGAATTTGCTTCTGCCGATGCGACTGTTGTTGTAGGTACGGTTATCGACCCTGATATGGCGGATGAGTTGCGTGTGACTGTGGTCGCAACAGGCCTGGCGCATAGCTCTGAAGCGGCGGCGCCGTCTTCTGCTAAAGTGGTTGTTGACAATACCCGCCGTTCAACCGGCCAAGTTGACTACAACGCATTGGATCGCCCAACCGTCATGCGTACCGGTGGTCGCGCGGCAGCAGCGAGTGCTCGTGTTGCGCCGGCGGAAGAGAAAGACATGGAATATTTGGATATTCCGGCTTTCTTACGTCGCCAAGCGGACTAAGGTAAGAAAATCCCTACCCTGAGGCACGGACGCCTGTTTGATAGAAGTTGTAGTGACCTGGGGCCGAGAAGGCTGTGGAAAATGACCAGAAAGGCCAAGTGGAACCAAATTGTTGGTTTCACGGTCAGTAACTGGTAATATCCGCACCCTTCTGGGCACTCACCGAACTGTGCGTCTTGAGCACCTTCAGCCCTCGAAACTAAAGAACTTGAACATGATCAGACAACGGACACTAAAAAACGCCATTCGCGCAACCGGTGTTGGCCTCCACACAGGCCAAAAAGTTTTCTTAACCTTGCTTCCCGCACCTGTTGATACAGGTATTGTGTTTCGTCGCGTCGACTTAACGCCGGCGGTTGATATTGCAGCAACGGCTGAAAACGTAGGAGACACCACACTGTCGACAACCCTAGTTAAAGGTGATGTACGTGTTTCTACAGTAGAACATTTGCTGTCAGCGATGGCTGGGCTAGGTATCGACAATGCGGTAGTAGAAGTTAGCGCGGCGGAAGTGCCGATAATGGACGGCAGCGCCGGACCTTTTGTCTTCCTTATCCAGTCTGCTGGTATTGAAGAGCAGGCGGCGGCGAAAAAATTCATTCGTATCAAACGCCCTGTTACCGTAACAGATGGCGACAAAGTTGCGCAATTTTTGCCATTTAATGGCTTTAAAGTCACTTTTAGCATCGATTTTGATCACCCTGTCTTTGAGGGGCGCACTTCAGAAGCATCCGTTAACTTTTCCAGCACCTCATTTGTTAAAGAGGTGAGTCGCGCCCGCACTTTTGGCTTCATGCATGAGTTTGAGTATTTGCGAGCCAAAGGCCTAGCCAAGGGCGGTAGTGTTGATAATGCCATTGTAGTAGACGAATTCCGTATTCTGAACGAAGATGGCCTGCGTTATGAAGACGAATTCGTAAAGCATAAAATTCTAGATGCCATTGGTGATTTGTACCTATTAGGCAATAGTCTGATTGGTGAATATAAGGCCCACAAATCAGGTCACGCCTTAAATAATCAGAGCTTACGACAGCTGATTCTTGACGAAGATGCTTGGGAAACCGTTACTTTTGAGGGCGACGACCCCGCGCCCATCTCCTACATCAAGCCCGTATTGGCCTTGTAAAAGCGTGTAACACTTCACCCATACTTGAATAAGTATTGGTAATTCATTGTTTTATATGCGATATTTTGACTCAAATAAAGAGCCGCTATAGCGGCTTTTGCAGTATAAAAAGACGGACCAGGTTAGCGCTTAAGCATGAAAGTCATTGTAGTAAACAAACGCCATGGACGCACCCGCAGCTTTACGCTCGGGGGCTGGACACGCCTTGTGCTGTCGGTTTGTTTGCTGGGGCTACCAATGGGCATCGGCGGTTTAATTGGTCAGCATCTGAATACTGGAGAGGGCGCTGACCTCTTTACAGGTGACTCCACTCGAGCTTGGATTGACGCGCTAGAAAAGCAAAAGCAGCAAGTCGATGTCACTAAAAGGCACGCAAAAGAACAGTTGGCTGCACTCACTCTACGTATGGCGGAGTTACAAGCACGCCTAGTGAGATTGGATGCTCTTGGTGAGCGTATTACCACCATTGCTAAGCTCGACAAAGGCGAGTTTGACTTCAGCGCTGCACCGGCCTTGGGTGGCCCAGAGAACTCAAGCCTTGGCGAAGTGTGGCAAGAGCCTGATTTTATTAAGGTTATTGATAACCTCGCTGACAATATTGAAAATCGAGAACAACAACTCGAAACCCTCGAAGCTCTTCTGGCAAAACGTAAAATTCAAAGCGACATATTTATTGCGGGCCGCCCTGTTAAGAAAGGCTGGATGTCTTCTCGCTTTGGTCGCCGTACAGACCCTTTTCATGGGCGTATTGCTTGGCATTCCGGGGTAGATTTTGCAGGTAGCCATGGCGCCGACGTTATTTCGGTTGCGGCCGGTGTTGTCACTTGGTCCAAAAAACGCAGCGGCTACGGCCAAATGGTGGAAGTAAACCATGGTGGCGGCTTCTCTACACGTTATGCGCACAACGATAAGAACCTAGTTAAAGTAGGTGATGTCGTGAAAAAAGGTCAGACAGTTGCTCTGATGGGTTCAAGTGGGCGGTCGACCGGCCCTCATGTGCACTTTGAAGTGTACAAACACGGGCGAGCCGTTGATCCCGCAAGCTATATTCACCGAACACACCGATAAAACCCTTCCCCCTATTGCACTCGCAGGCCCCATGGGGTCTACTTGCAGCCCCATAATACATCCGTTTTGGGATGTTCTATTTGAATTTGAAACAGCACGGTATTTTTCATGATAGGCAAGCTACTGAGAGCCGTTTTCGGCTCTAAAAACGATCGAGAACTCAAGCGAATGGGTAAATTGGTGAAGCGCATTAATGAGCGTGAAGCCGATCTTAAGGCCCTCAGCGATGAGGAATTAACCGCCAAAACCGCTGAGTTTAAACAGCGCCTTAAAGACGGTGAAAGCCTCGAGCAGCTCCTACCAGAGGCCTTTGCCACCGTGCGGGAAGCCAGTTTTCGTGTTATGGGTATGCGTCACTTCGATGTCCAGTTAATTGGTGGCTTGGCCTTGCATCAGGGGCGCATCGCAGAAATGCGCACCGGTGAAGGTAAAACCTTAGTCGCCACCTTGCCTGCGTATCTAAACGCGCTATCGGGCGACGGAGTGCACGTGGTCACCGTGAATGACTACCTTGCCACTCGAGACGCTGCTTGGATGGCCCCCGTTTATGAGTTCCTGGGCATGAGTGTTGGTGTGATTCAATCTCAGCAAGGGCCAGAAGAAAAGCACGCGGCCTACCAAGCTGATATTACCTACGGTACGAACAACGAATATGGCTTCGATTATCTTCGAGATAACATGGCCTTGCGCAAAGAAGACCGCGCTCAACGCGGCTTAAACTTTGCGATTGTGGATGAAGTTGACTCCATTCTGATTGACGAAGCTCGAACCCCATTGATTATTTCTGGTGCTGCGCAAGACAGCTCTGAACTTTATCGTCGCATCAATCAGTTGATTCCGCAGTTAAGTGCGCAGAAAGGCGAAGAAGACGGTGAAGGTGAAGATTTTGTTGCGGGAGATTACATCGTTGATGAAAAAGCCCGTCAATCTGAACTGACCGAAGCAGGCCATCAGCGTATTGAAGACCTGCTGACAAAAGAGGGCTTATTGCAGGAAAACGACAGTCTGTATGCGGCGACAAACCTCTCTCTTTTACACCATGTGCACGCGGCATTGCGCGCGCACACCTTGTTCAGTCGCGACGTAGATTACATCGTTCAAGACAAGCAAGTAGTGCTTATTGACGAACACACTGGCCGCAGCATGCCAGGGCGACGTTTGTCGGAAGGTCTTCATCAGGCGCTTGAAGCCAAAGAGGGGGCTGCGATTCAAAGCGAAAGCCAAACCTTGGCCTCGACCACCTTCCAAAACTATTTCCGTCAATACAACTCATTGAGTGGCATGACGGGAACGGCTGACACCGAAGCGTTTGAATTCCATCAAACTTACGGTTTAGACGTAGTGGTAATTCCCACGAACAAAAATGTTGCCCGTAAAGATTTGAATGATTTGGTTTACCTGTCTACGGCTGAAAAGTATGACGCTGTTATTAGCGATGTACGTGAGTGCATGGAAAAGAATGCTCCAGTATTGGTGGGTACAGCTTCGGTTGAGACTTCCGAGCATGTCTCAGAACTGTTAAAGAAAGCCGGCATTAAACACCAGGTTTTGAACGCCAAATACCACGAAAAAGAAGCGGATATTATTACCGAGGCGGGTCGTCCCGGTGCTGTTACTATCGCGACAAACATGGCGGGTCGAGGCACCGATATTGTTTTAGGAGGGCGCTGGGAAAGTGAAGTGGCTGCGCTTAAAAATCCAACGGACAAACAGATTGCCGCCATTAAAGAAGATTGGGAAGAAAGGCACAAAATAGTGATTGAGGCCGGTGGCCTACATATTATTTGTACTGAGCGTCATGAGTCGCGAAGAATTGACAATCAGTTGCGGGGCCGTTCAGGTCGTCAGGGCGACCCTGGTGTTTCCCGTTTCTATCTGTCACTTGAAGACAATCTGATGCGCATCTTCGCCTCAGACCGCGTGCGTAAATTTATGCAGGCGCTGGGGATGGAAAAAGGCGAGGCCATCGAGCACCGCATGGTGAGCAACGCTATTGAAAAAGCCCAGCGCAAGGTGGAAGGTCGCAACTTCGACATTCGCAAGCAGCTCTTGGAATACGACGATGTCGCCAACGATCAACGTCAAATAGTCTATGAGCAGAGACGTGGCCTCTTGGAAGACGATGACATTTCAGAAACCATAACCGCGGTTCGCAAAGACGTGATCGAAGAAGTGGTGAACGAATACGTTCCACCCCAGAGCTTGGAAGAGCAGTGGGATGTTCCCGCTCTAGAGCAGCACCTAGACGGTGAATTTGGTTTGACCCTACCGCTGCAGAAGTGGCTGGACGAAGACGACCAATTGCACGAAGAGACCTTGCGCGAGAAAGTGGCCGAAGCCCTGCAGGCCTCATACGACACAAAATGTGAGCGTGTGGGTCCCGTTATGCGTGAAGTTGAAAAACAGATTATGTTGCAAGTGCTCGATACCCTGTGGAAAGAGCAGTTATCGAACATGGATCATTTGCGTCAGGGTATTGGTCTTAGGGCCTACGCGCAGAAAAATCCAAAGCAGGAATACAAGCGCGAATCTTTCGAACTGTTCCAAAACATGCTGAACAACATTAAACGTGAAGTTGTTCGAGTGTTGGCTAGAGTTGAGCCTGTTACCCAGGAACAAGTTGATACTATGGAGCGTCAACGTGTAGAAGCTCAGCAGCAGCAACAAATGGAACTGCAGCACGAAGAAGTGTCGGCGATGGCCTCTGAGGCCGGAGAAGCGATTGGGGAAGATCATACCCCCTTCGTACGCGAGGGCATGAAAGTAGGTCGCAACGATGCCTGCCCTTGTGGTTCGGGTAAAAAATACAAACAGTGTCATGGAAAATTAGGCTAATGGCGGTTGGTGAATCAGTTCTTCCCACTTTGCACCCGGTGGCAGGCGTGCAGCTTGCGACCTTAAGTGCAGGCATCAAAACCCCAGGGCGTGGGGATGTTGTCGTCATGGCTCTAGCTGAAGGCAGCACCGTTGCCGGTGTATTTACCCAGAATGCCTTTTGTGCCGCGCCAGTAAAATTGTGCAAGCAACATTTACCCATGGGCAATATTCGTTTACTGCTCACCAATTCAGGTAATGCCAATGCTTGCACGGGTGAAGAAGGCTTGGCTGATGCTTTATTGTCTTGCAAGACTGTGGCCGAAGGCTTTGGCTTTACAGCTGAGCAGGTTTTACCATTTTCTACAGGCGTAATTGGTGAGCGCCTCCCCATGGAGCGATTTTTGCCCGTGCTTCCAGACGCCGTAGAGCAGCTGCAAGCCGACGCGTGGTCTCATGCCGCACAAGGCATCATGACCACCGATACTCGCCCTAAGGGCGCGTCCGTGCAGTTTAGCCATGATGGGGAGCTTGTGACCGTCACTGGAATCACCAAAGGCTCTGGCATGATTAAGCCCAACATGGCCACCATGTTGTCTTATATCGCCACAGACTTAGCGGTGAATCAAAGCCTGCTGCAAAATTTGCTCAAAGCCGCCACAGATTGCTCGTTTAACCGTATTACCGTTGACGGTGATACTTCCACAAACGATTCCAATATATTAATTGCTACAGGCCAACTTAACTTACCTTGCTTAGAGGCGGCCGAAGGCGAGCTTTACGATAAATTTTCTGCTGCCTTAACTGAGATCAATATTCAGTTGGCGAAAGCCATTGTCAGTGACGGTGAAGGTGCAACCAAGCTTGTCACCGTTAAAGTCAGTGGTGCCAACAATGAAGAAGAGTGTGTGAAAGTAGCCTATGCGGTGGCTCAGTCGCCCCTAGTGAAAACCGCACTGTTCGCTTCAGACGCGAACTGGGGCCGCATAGTGGCGGCCATTGGTTATGCGGGCGTGGAAGGTTTGGATGATACCTTAGTGACTGTGCATTTAGACGATGTCTTGATCGTAGAAAAAGGTGGCCGTGCTTCTTCATACACTGAAGAGCAGGGCGCAGCCGTTATGCAGCAGGCAGAGATTACTATCGATATCAATTTGGGCCGAGGCGATTATAGCGATCGCGTCTGGACCACGGACCTTTCTCACGATTACGTTTCTATCAACGCCGATTACCGCAGCTAACGATACAATTTTGATGAGTGATAAAAAAATTGTTCATGTGGCGGTTGGCGTTATTCTTGATGAAGCCTGCAATATTTTAATTGCCAAGCGCGCGGACGAATCTCATCAGGGGGGCTTGTGGGAGTTTCCAGGCGGTAAGGTAGACGAAGGTGAAACCGTTGAGCTAGCGCTGGCCCGCGAGCTTAAAGAAGAGCTGGCGATTGAGCTTAGTCAGTGCGAAACCCTCTTGGAAATTCGTCACGACTACGTCGACAAATCAGTATTACTCGATGTTTGGATTATTACCGCCTTCAAGGGTAAAGCCTGCGGCAATGAAGGGCAGCCCGTTAAATGGGTGCCCGTAGGGAGTTTGCGTGATTACGCTTTTCCCGCTGCTAACGAAGCCATTATAGGCGCGCTAGAGTCTCGGTTTGCCGAACGCTAATATTGGTCTAGGTCGTCAGAATTAACGTCATCATAGATTGAGTTTCCCTCAATACTGTTTGACTCATTGGCCCAGTCGCCAAAATCCATCAGCTTACAGCGTTCGCTGCAAAAGGGCCTTTCCGGAAAGTCTTCGTTCCACAGCACCTTGCTTTTACAGGTGGGGCAGGCGACCTGCATGGGTGATTTTGATGGTGTATTTTCGTCAGACATAGGGGGCTTCTTAATAGTTTTCTTTGTTCGCGAGCGCCAGATACTGCTGGTGCTGCTGTTCTACCTGCCGCTGTAAATCTTCGATCGTTTGATCATTCACAATCACATTGTCTGCTTCGAGCAAGCGACGTTCTCGGCTAGCTTGCGCCGCTATAATAGCGCGAACTTGCTCTTCACTATTGTTGTCTCGAGCCACAGTGCGTGAAAGTTGTAGTGCCTCGGGCACATCGATGACCAAAATACTTGAGCAGAGTTTTGCTTGTGTGCTCTCTATTAACAAGGGCGATGAAAGAATCACATAGGGGCTCTTGGCTCGGCTCAAGCCGCGCTGAATTTCTTCGCGAATAAGTGGGTGCGTTAAGGCTTCAAGCCATTGCCTTTCGCTGGAATCGGCAAATATTTTTTCTCGCAATGCCGCGCGGTTTAAGGTTTGGTCTGCTAGCAGAATACTGGGACCGTAGCGTTCTGCAATGGCTTGTAGTGCAGGTTTACCCGCTTGAACAATTGTGCGAGAGGCAATGTCAGCATCAACCACTTCAATGCCCAGTGATTCAAAATGCTCGGTGGCGGCTGATTTTCCACTGCCGATTCCGCCCGTAACTCCAACTACAAACACAGATATGCCTCTTTTACACTAAGCCTGAAAACTGCAGATACCAAAGGGAAATATCCTCGCCCCAGAGTAAAGCGATCCACCCTGCAATGGCCAGATAGGGGCCAAAGGGGATTGGAAGGTTTTTGTCGCGGCCCATCACCAGGATGCCACCGATACCGATGGCTGCGCCTACAAAGGAAGAGAGAATAATAATTTGTGGCAGTGCCTGCCAGCCCATCCAGGCACCCAGAGCGGCCAGTAATTTGAAGTCACCGTAGCCCATGCCTTCCTTGCCGGTGATCAGCTTAAACAGCCAGAAGATAGACCATAGCGAGAGGTAGCCGGCAATTGCGCCCCAGAGCGCGTTCTCTAAAGAGGTGTAGACGCCATAATAGTTTGCGATAAGGCCCAGCCAAAGCAAAGGCAAGGTAATGTTGTCTGGTAAAAGCTGTGTGTCAAAATCGATCAAGGTCAGCGAGATGAGTGCCCAGGTAAGCACCAGTGCCAAGCCAGATTGCAAGGTAAAGCCCATTAAATACACCACCAACACAGAAAGTAGGCCGGTGGCAAATTCTACTAATGGGTAGCGCAGAGAAATGGCTTGCGAGCAGCCGGAGCACTTTCCTTTGAGAATTAGATAGCTGAGAACGGGAATGTTTTCCCACAGGCGAATGTTGTGGTCGCAGTGTGGGCAGTGAGAATTTGGGAATAGAAGGTTGAAAACTTTGTGGCGGCTATTGTCTTCGGGTGGTTCAATTTCTAGTAGAGAGCAGCAGTCTGATTGCCATTCTTTTTGTAAAGTGAGTGGCAGGCGATAGACGACAACATTTAGAAAACTGCCGATGCAGAGGCCTAGGATTGCAGTGATAAAGTAGAGGAAAGCGGGGGAGGCGTAGAGTGCCTCCACGGTTGTTGTTACGGGCATTAAACAATGGCACCAAGCTGGAAAATGGGGAGGTACATGGCAATCATGAGGCCGCCGACCAAGACACCTAGAACAGACATGATTAAGGGTTCTAATAGTGAGGTTAGGCTGTCAACCAGGTTGTCTACGGCTTCCTCATAAAACACCGCGACTTTATCGAGCATTTCATCCAAAGCGCCAGATTCCTCGCCGATGGCCGTCATTTGTACCAGTAGCGAGGGAAACATACCGGAAGCTTTTAATGCGACGTTTAGTTGAATGCCTGTTGAGACTTCTTCACGAATTTTGATGATGGCTTCTTCGTAAATTATATTACCTGAGGCGCCTGCCACAGAGGTTAGAGCATCAATTAATGGTACACCGGCCGAGAAAGTGGTTGCCAAGGTACGCCCGAAGCGCGCCATGACAGATTGGTGGAGGATGCCGCCAACAATGGGAAGTGTTAACGAATACTTATCCACTGCACGCCGAAATCCTTTAGAGCGAATTTTGGCTTCTTTAAATGCCATGAAACTTGCAATTATGCCCACCAAAATATAAAACCACCACTCTTGAACGACTTCTGATAAATGCAGGACAAATTGAGTAAATGCAGGCAGTTCGGCACCAAAGTTGCTAAATGTTTCTCCAAATTGAGGAACAACCTTGACCAGTAAGATGCCAGTCACTACCACCGCTACTGCAACAACAGAAATAGGATAGCTGAGTGCTTTCTTGATTTTCGCTTTGAGTTGCTCGGTTTTCTCTTTGTAGGTAGCAATTCGATCGAGCATGGTTTCAAGGGAGCCGGATTGTTCTCCGGCCTCAACTAGGTTGCAAAAAAGGTCGTCAAAGAGCCTTGGGTGTTTGCGCAGCGCGACCGCAAAGCCTCCACCTGCGGCAACGTCGTCACGAATTTGTAACACAAGCTCGGCCATAGTGGGGTTTTCTACACCGTCAGCAACGATTTCAAAGCTCTGCACCAGCGGTACACCTGCTTTCATCATGGTGGCCATCTGCCGGGTAAACATGGCAATGTCCATTGGTTTGATAGGTTTTTTACCGCCACCAAACAATGGTTGTGGCTTTTTGCGAACGTTATTCGCCCGAATGCCTTGTTTCAAGAGCTTGGCTTTTATAACCGCAGAACTAGGACCGGCCATTTCGCCTTTTACTATGTTGCCTTTTTTGTCTTGGCCTTTGTAAACAAAGGTTGTGCTGGTCACTGTGGTAGCCATTTATTTAGTCCTTGGTTACTCGGTTTGCTTCTTCTAGGCTGGTTAAACCACCAGCTACCTTTCTCAGGGCCGATACTCGTAGATTATTAAAGCCCTCTTCCTTTGCCATCTTTGCGATATCGATGGCGTTGCCGCCTTCCATTATAAGGCTTGAAATGGTCGGGGTAATGCGAACTACTTCATAAACTCCAACTCGACCCTTGTAACCGTTGCTGCATTTGTCGCAGCCCCCAGGATGAAATATGTCGAATTCTGAGCGCTCGATGCCAATACCGTCAAAGCCTTCTTCACTCAATATGTCATCAGGAATGTCTGTTGCGGGGACTTTGCAGTTGGGGCAGAGGCGGCGCGCCAGCCGTTGAGCAATGATAAGGCTCACCGTAGTGGCGACGTTAAAGGCCGGTACTCCCATGTTTAGAAGCCGGGTAAGTGTTTCAGGGGCGCTGTTGGTGTGAAGGGTTGAAAGCACAAGGTGTCCGGTTTGAGCCGCTTTAATGCCAATTTCGGCTGTTTCTAAATCTCGAATCTCTCCCACCATCACGATGTCGGGGTCTTGGCGTAGAAATGATCGCAATGCTTCAGAGAAGTTTAGGCCTACCTTTGCGTTCATTTGTACCTGATTGACGCCCTCTAGATTGATTTCTACTGGGTCTTCTGCAGTTGAAATGTTGCGCTCTGGGGTGTTTAAAATGTTGAGGCCAGTGTAGAGCGACACAGTTTTACCAGAGCCTGTGGGACCTGTGACCAGAATCATGCCCTGTGGCTGATTCAGAGCATTCAAAAATAGTTGCTTTTGGCCATCTTCATAACCAAGTGCATCGATGCCGAGTTTGGCAGAGCTGGGGTCTAGGATCCGTAAAACCACCTTTTCACCAAAAAGCGTAGGCAGCGTATTCACACGAAAATCGATAGCCCGGGTTTTCGTGATTTTCATTTTAATCCGGCCATCCTGCGGCATGCGCCTTTCAGATATGTCCATTTGGGACATAACTTTCAGGCGCGCGGCAAGTCGGGTGGCCATGCTCGTGGGTGGGCGAGCCACCTCCTTCAGAATTCCATCCGTTCTGAAGCGGACTCGATAGGCTTTCTCGTAGGGTTCGAAGTGGATGTCGGATGCGCCAGATTTAATGGCGTCTAACAAGACCTTGTTTATGAATCTGACTACGGGGGCTTCGTCAGCTTCCTTGTCGTCGTCATCATCCCCAGCTCCGTGTTCGTCAACGGCTTCTATATCAAGAGCATCAAGCCCGTCGTCGTCGAGCCCGCCTAGGGCGTCGCCTAGTGATTCTTCTTGAGCGTTTAGGAACAGGTCTATGGTCTTATCTAGCTTGTCTGCCTCTACGAGAACGGCATCAGTTGATATTCCAGTATTGAATTTAATTTCATCCAGTGCGCGGAGATTGGTGGGGTCTGCAACGGCAATGAAAAGACGGTTGCCCCGCTTAAATAGCGGTAGTGAGCGATGGATGCTGACCAATTTCCGATCAATAATATCTTTTGGCAGGCTTTCGACGTTGAAAGCGTCTAGATCTAGAATGGGCGTGCCAAATTCGTCAGACGCAGCATTGGCGATGGTTCGCGCATCCAGCCCCTGGCTGGCAACAAGATAGTGAACAAAAGGCGTTTTGGCTTGAGTACATTGTGCTAGCGCGGCCTTGGCGGTCTCTTCGTCCAGTAAATTGTCGTTAACTAAACGACGTGCCAGACCGCTTATGGCGGGTAAGGGAGCATTCATTTCACAAGTCCATAGTGCTTCAAGTTGTCTTACCTTTTATAGAGCTTTAACTTTAAACGATAAGTCTATGTAAATTCTAGTATTAATTGAAAATTGAGCTTTTCAAATGGCAGGAATTAAGTATAGTCTATCAATGCAGGTGAATGAACGCAGCTTTGCTGTGACAGGACTGGGTGCAATGTGACAATAATTGTCAGTATTTTGAAGTCCCCAGGCCTTATTTCATGATTGTATGGGGTGTTAGTGCTTATATGTGCTAGGTTTCTATGGTTTGGCATAGGCTTTGCTAATATGCTTGGGACTTATAGAATTTAATTTGTGAATTTCGGAGAAAACACTATGAAGAAGAACCAACAGGGTTTTACATTGATTGAATTGATGATCGTTGTTGCGATTATCGGTATTTTGGCGGCTGTGGCTTTGCCGGCTTATCAGGATTATACGAAGCGTGCGAAAGTTTCTGAGGTTTTGATATTGGCGTCAAAGGACAAAGTTTCCGTATCTGAATATTATATGTCAGTGGGTAACTACCCATCGTCCGCTCAGTCAGGTGTTAGTGATGACGCTGGTCAGAGTGAGTACATTACTGCTATCGCCTACACTACCACCACTAGCCCAGATACAGCCGTATTAACTTATACTGTTGATTCTACAAAAATTGCTGCAGGTGATATTGTTTTTACAGGAGTTGGCTCTGCTCAAGGCGTTTCGTGGACGTGTACTGATTCTGATTTAGACGCCAAGTACTTACCCGCAAATTGCCGTTAACATAAAGCGGGTTATTGATTAAAGGCCTCCTAATCAGGAGGCCTTTTTTTTATCGAGGACATTCTTGTGAGCTCTTTGAGAGATTGGCGGGTATATTGTTCGTTGTTATTTTTAGGATTGTTTGTGTTGACAATTCGCTTGTATTTGCCTGGTCTGGAAGGAATATTTTTGGTTGATGATGCGGTGAATTTAGCACCGTTGAATAATAATGGTGGAGTTACGGACGCCAATAATTTTCTGGCATTTGTTTTTGGTAATCATTCCGGAATGTTGGGGCGCCCGGTATCGATGCTTAGCTTTCTTATAGACGACCAATACTTTCCGGGAAGCGTAAGGAGTTATCGCTATACCAATTTAATGATACATTGCCTCTGCGGAATTGCCCTGTTTGCACTGACTAGACGATTAGCGTTACATGCTGCCGACAAGGGAGAGCAATTCGCTTCAGAGCTTGCGTTGGTGGTAACCGCGTTATGGCTTCTGGCCCCTCTCCATGTATCAACGACCCTCTACATCGTTCAGCGAATGACACAGCTATCTACTTTATTTTGCTTGGTGGGATTGTACTTCTATATCGTAGGTCGAATGCAGATTGTTACGGGAAAATCAGCAGGGCGAATCTGGGTTGTGGTGGGTTTGTATTTTTTTGGTCTTTTGGCGACGTTGAGCAAAGAAAATGGCATCCTTATTTTGTTTTTTGCCCTTGTTCTTGAGATGACAATTGTTTACAGCCGAAATGAGCGTGTTAGTCGTTTTGTAATAGGTGTTATAGCTCTACCCGTGATGCTCGGTTTGTCGTATTTACTATTTAGGTGGTCTTCGTTTACCAACTCCAGCTATAGAGATTTTACAGTCATTGAGCGCCTACTGACTGAGTCGCGAATAGTTTGGGATTATATTGGAAAATTGGTCTTTCCTTTTGGAGCAAAGATGGGGCTGGTTCATGACGATATCATAATCTCAACTAGCCTATTATCCCCATTTCAGACCGTTTTCTCTGTGCTCGCTCACCTATTTGCAATCGCTGCTGCTTTATTTTATCGCAAACGTTGGCCTTGGTTTTTCTTTGCAGTATTTGGTTTTTATAGTGGTCATCTACTCGAATCGACATTTATTCCATTGGAACTCTATTTTGAACACAGGAATTACATGCCTTCGGTCTTTGTTTTTATTGGGCTGGCAATGTTTTTTTGGGGGGTGGAGAGACAAGCGAAAGCGCTAAAATGCACTGTTATTTTTCTAATTCTAATGTCAATGTTTGTAACATCCCAAAGAGCCAGTATCTGGGGTAACCCAGTAGCTCAAGCAAATATTTGGGCTATGGAGCATCCAGTCTCAATACGAGCGCAAACTGGCTTGGTTGTGGCTCATTTGTCTCAAAAGAAATATGTAGAGGCTGAGAATATTTTGCAGAAGACACGTGCTCTGTGGCCGCGGGCTGTTCATTTAGACTTCCTGCTGCTTAACGAAGTATGCAGAGGTAATATGGTATTAAATATGGCCCCAGATGAGTTCGTTGATAAGATAGCGGCTGGTAAATATAATGGTTTTTTACCGAGTACGTTTAAATCAACTTATGAATTATATGCCAATCGAGAATGCTCTATTATTGGCGACGATTTAATGGCCAGTATTTTCGATCAAATGTACGTAATTGAAAGTATGCCAAGGACTTATCTGTCGTCGGTTTCTATGTTGGAATTTGATTTTTATGGATCTGCCGGGAACTTAGATTCAACAATCGCGGCTCTTGATAAAACCTTAAGCTACAAGAAAACCGGATTTGTACTTTATTTAAAAAGTGCAATTTTTAATAGTGCTGGGCTCTCAGATTTGGCCTTGGAGGCTATAGATCGAGCCATACATATTGAGCGTAGTAAAGTATTTTTTCTGCGAAATAAGCTGGGTCAATACGAATTATTTCGAGAAAGTATCTTGGGATCAATTGGGCATGAGATTGTAGAGGAGTCGAATTAGTTTTTGTGGAAAATACATAAATTAATGTCACTAATTCCGAAATTTTAATTAAATGTTATGTTGAGGGTGAAATTTTGAAGAATTATGCACTAATCGGTGCCTCAGGGTATGTGGCACCACGGCATATGCAAGCAATTAAAACTGTTGGTGGGGAGCTTGTTGCAGCATTGGATCCAAATGATTCAGTGGGTATCATTGATAGCTATTTTCCTAATGCTGATTTTTTTACTGAGTTTGAGCGATTTGATCGGCATGTGGACAAGTTGGCGCGTAACAAGGACGAAGGGCAGATAGACTTCTTTTCGATTTGCTCACCAAACTACCTTCATGATTCACATGTTCGGTTCGGCTTAAGATCCAACGCCGACGTTGTGTGTGAAAAGCCGCTAGTGCTAAATCCTTGGAATATAGATGGGTTGGTAGAGATTGAAAAGGATACTGGTCGTAAGGTAAATACAATATTACAGCTGCGTTTACATCCTTCAATAATCAATTTGAAAGAAGCCATTCAAAGCCGTCGTTCGGGTAAGAAGGTTGATGTTGACTTGACGTACATAACATCAAGGGGTAAGTGGTATCATCATTCATGGAAAGGTGATCTTAAAAAATCTGGTGGAATCGCGACTAATATCGGTGTGCATTTTTTCGACATGTTACATTTTCTTTTTGGTGCGGTGAAGACGAATATTGTTCACCATTCCAACGAAACTAAATCCGGTGGTTTTTTGGAATATGATAACGCTCGTGTACGCTGGTTTCTTTCCGTTGAGGAGCTCGATCTCCCTGTTGAAATTCGGACAAGGGGTCAGAGAACCCACCGGTCGATAACAATTGATGGAAAAGAGATTGAGTTCTCTGGAGGCTTTTCTGATCTCCATAATCGCAGTTACGCCGAAATATTGGCTGGTCGGGGTTTTACACTCGAAGATAACCGCGTTGCGGTAGAAACTGTAACTGCGATTCGAAATGCGAAACCAATTGGAGTAAATGGTGACTGTCACCCATTTTTACATAAGGTTCGATACAAGAGCGGATGAATATGAGCTATCAACAGCATGAGTCAACAGTTGTCGATGATGGGGCATGTATAGGTGATTCCACTAAGTTGTGGCACTTTACTCATGTGTGTTCTGGAGCGAGGATTGGCAGTAATTGTGTGCTCGGTCAGAATGTATACATAGGTGGTCGCGTGCTTATTGGGGATAATGTAAAGGTGCAAAATAATGTATCGATCTATGATGGTGTTACTTTAGAAGATAAAGTATTTTGCGGGCCAAGCGTGGTGTTCACTAATATCATTAACCCTCGGTCGGCCTTCTCGCAGAAAGAGAAATTTTCACCGACTCTAATCAAAGAAGGCGCATCTTTGGGGGCGAATTCAACAATCGTGTGTGGAAATGTTGTAGGGCGGTATGCGTTTGTAGGAGCCGGCTCTGTTGTTTCCAGTGATGTATCGAACTATGCCCTGGTTGTGGGAGCGCCAGCGAAGCAAGTGGGCTGGATGAGTGAGGCGGGTTGCAAGCTAGATTTACCCGTGCAGGGTGATGGGTGGGCCTGTTGCAATACAACTGGTAAAAAGTATCAATTAGTCGAAGGGGTTTTACACCAATTATAGTGGGAAAGATGCCTTCCCAATGTTTTACGTGCCTAAATTTTGATTAACTATGTAGCCATTTAGGTGTTTACTAGAGAGGACAGAGTGGTAAATAATTGAGAGCAAGGATGCCTTCTCCTAGTTGACACATCTGTACAGCGAATACTAAAAATATGACCTAATGCTCCTGAGTAAGTTACGTTGAGAATCTTGTATGAAATTTATAGATTTAGCAGCCCAGCAAAGAGAAATAAAAACTGAGATTGATGCCAAAATTGCTGCTGTTCTTGCGCATGGCCAATATATTATGGGGCCGGAAGTCAGAGAAGTGGAAATACAGCTTGCGGAATATGTGGACGTTGATTTTTGCATTACCGTGTCCAGCGGTACTGATGCTTTGTTGATTTCTTTGATGGCGCTAGGGGTTGGTCCTGGTGATGAGGTGATAACCAGCGCATTTTCATTTGCTGCGGCAGTAGAGGTTATCATTCGACTTGGAGCTGTACCTGTATTTGTTGATGTGGACGTTGAAAACGCTAATATCAGTGTCCAAGCATTGGAATCAGTTATATCTCCCAAAACCAAAGCGATTTTACCTGTAAGTATATATGGTCAATGCGCCAACTTGCCAGCTATTAACCGAATAGCAGCTCGTTATGGAGGTATTCCTGTTGTCGAGGATGGCGCTCAGAGTTTTGGAGCGCAAATAGAAGGTCGCAGATCCTGTAGCTTATCTACGATCGGATGTACTAGTTTCTTCCCAACAAAACCTCTAGGGTGTTATGGGGACGGGGGAGCGATATTTACTAACGATCCAGAATTAAACAGAATAGTGCGGGAAGTACGATCGCATGGGCAGAGTGGAAAGTACAAGCATATCCGCATTGGAGTTGGGGGGCGTATGGATACTTTGCAATGCGGAATACTTCTGGCCAAACTTACTCAATTTGATTGGGAGATTGAAGAGAGAGGACGAATTGGGCTTCTTTATAATCAAGCGATACTGAATGAAGTTATGAACGCGAGGAATATTATGAGTAAGGAAGTCGGTGCCGAACTGGATGGTGTGAGAGTGTTTAAAGTGGAACGGGGTAACATGTCCGTCTTCGCGCAGTATACTATATTGGCACCGAATAGAAATCGCTTAATAGCTAGTCTGTCGGCGTTAATGGTGCCAACAATGGTTCATTACCCAATCCCTCTGCACCGGCAGCCCGCCTATAAAAATTTATGCAAACCAGCCTTTCTTCCTGTAACGGACTGGCTGTGTGAACATGTTGTTAGTCTACCAATGGGGCCTTATCTAACGCCAGAGGATCAGGCGCATATTGTCCAATCAATGTCAGAATCCGCTGCACTATTGTGAAGATAATGCATGCGGCAATGATGGCAAATTTTTGCCCAGGGGTAGTTCAGCAAATGAGGTGGGAAGTTGAAGCAGCTGAGTTGGCTAGCTTGCCGCATCAGGTGATGTTGTTCTGTTCGGATCAAGTGAAAGAAGACTTTCCTTTTCTAAAAAAAATACATTTACCAAAGAACAAAATCCTCGCATATTTAAAGATTAGAATTCAATTTCAAATCTGGGTGCTGAATAATTCGGCCGATTATGATTTTGTTTTATTGCGTTACTCTGCTTCAAATGTCATTCAGGCTTTATTTTCATTTGCATGGAAAAATATTCTTACCGTCCATCACACAAAAGAAGGGCCCGAAATCAATCAAGCCGAGCGGCGGGGGGCAAAGTTTCTCAGCTTTCTTGAATGGATTAATTCAAGTATAGTTCTTTCAAACGTCAGGGGTATAGTGTCAGTTACCGAGGAAATATCCAGATATGAACGTCTAAGAATAAGGGCCAATGAGCGCGCTTTTTTGGATGTATTATATCCAAATGGGTGGTCAGGTAGTGCTGGCCGACTACCTGTTGGAAATAAGAAGACTGATACAATTCAGATTCTATTCGTGGCTTCCGACTTTTCTCCATGGCAGGGGTTGGATTTACTTCTAAAGTCTGTGCGCGACTACCAAGGAAGCGTTTTGTTTACTCTTCATCTTGTAGGCTCGTTGGACGTAAAAGATAAGCTTGTCGCAGAGGCAGACGAAAGAGTTGTGATGTATGGACGGAGAGAGTCAAATTTCATCGATTTACTAAGTGCTTCTTGTAGTATTGCTCTTTCTTCTTTTGCACTTTTTCGAAAAGGTATGGATTCGGCTTGTACACTAAAGGTAAGGGAATATTTGTCGAATGGTTTGCCTGTTTACAGCGGACATCGGGATGTCGGTTTTCCACTAGACTTTCCCTTTTATAGGCAAGGAGAGCCGGATATTGAAAAAATCATTCAATATAGTAATGAGGTGAGTGATTCAACTCCTGTTGAAGTCAAAAATAAGGCATCGATTTATATGGAAAAATCGATATTATTATCGAGGTTACATAAAGAAATAGAGGCGGCATCTAGTAAGTGATCTCTCATCCAGTATGTTAAACCCCGTTTACGTATACAATTACGGAATGGGGCTTTTTAGGGGCCGAGAGAGCTGTACTTCGATGTTAGCAGGTTCTGAATTTTCATGTTTTTCAGTCGAGCGTGCTGTTTCTTAAGGTTTTTATTCCTCAAAAATTGATAAGTGTGGATTCAATTTTTCATAAAAAGAATGTTTGCCAAATAGGCTGTTACATCTAGATTGAATGCTGGACAATAATGTGTGTTTTTCTATGTCAGAGATTGATTGAAGATTGTCCAGTACGTTTGAAAGGTCCGACATTTTTTCATAGTGTAGATTTTTTTCGATGACAATTTCTTTTGCTCCGCCGGAAGAGTGGATTATAGGTAGAAGACCTTGGCTAAGCGACTCAAGAATAGACAGACCAAATGGTTCGTTGAATGTTGTGTGGATGTAATAGCGGCTGGAGCCTAGTAATTTATTGCGAGCTTTATTGCTGAGATTTGGGTGTAAGCGTATATTCTTCTGCTTGCGAGCATGTTTTTCACATTTTTGATAGTAATCACTTCCTATATCTGCAAAACCGATTAAATGAAAAATTCCAGGGTGATGCTTAATTCGCTCCATAAGCCGAAGCTGACCTTTTTCATGGGTGAATCTACCTAATACAACGTAATCTGGCGATCGTTTCTTCCAGCTTGTATACGGTGTTATTGGAATTTCTTTGTCTAAGGGAGGATGTATGACGTCACAGACGGATTCTTTCCACTGGTGGCTAATTGCAGTCGCTGTGAAATTAGAGTTAGCAATAACATGGGGAGGAATTTTTCTGTCAAATAGAGTATAAATTGTGCGCATTAAAAAGTCATGTAAAGGCCGGTACCAAGCCCCTCCAGATTGCATTTCTCCATCGCTATGTATGTCATTCCAAAGCCTGTATTTGCGAGGGAAATGAATGTAGTGCAAAACGTTATTATAATTGGTAATGCCTAGCCAGCTGTTGGATGAGTTTATGACGCAGTGGTACTCGCAAATTTTTGATCTCGCCTGTAGGTTGAAATAGACTATTTCCATTTCCTGAGTTAGTTTGATACTCGGAGGCGTTAGCAATCTAACATTAAACTTAATTGTTGATCCAAAAGATTCATGGATATGTGCAGCATTAAAATTCATATGATAGCTGATGATATCTGGGGTTATTGCCTTGGAGTTTAAGAACGATATTAGACTGGTTAGCCATCGTAGGCGGCCACCGTATATAATCCTATTCTGTATAATTGCTACTTTCATATTACGTAAAGTAACTCCTAATAGTGCCCATATTTAGTAGGAAAAGGTTTGTGGCAGGCTGCTTGTTTAACCGACACCAAATAATAATTTTTAATACGGTGTTGGTGAGCATTGAACATGCGAAAGCAATAACAACGGCCAGAAGCCCAAAGTCATCATATAGGAAAAAGCACAATATGATGTTGGTTGTTAACGCTAAAGCGCTTGTTATCGCGTTGAGTTCAGGTCTTCCTCTTCCTGCAAAATCTTGCGCGATAATTCGACTAACTGCGAAGAACGGCATGACTGAAGCTAGCAGATATACAAAATTTATGGCCCCGTCAAAACTTTCACCATATATGTACATTATAAGCGGGTTGGTTATTGCGAAAAGTGATGCGGTTGCCATTCCAGTGGTCCAGAAAACTACGCCAGCTACCATTGGTGTGTGGATGCTAGCGCTCGACGATTTCTCCGCAATTCTGGGAAAAATCGAGATGCTGACTATTCGGGCAAGGGTGAGGAGTTTTTCGGAAAGCATGAGTGCAATTGAAAAGACACCTAAGGCTTCGATGCTAAAAAACACAGTGATGAATATTATGCTGAATCGATTGTTAAGAAAGGCTAGTAAGGAGCTGGGATAACTTTTAAGCGCAAAGTTTATGGTATCCCACTGGCTCTTTTTTGCTCCCCTTGGCCAATAAATACTTTTAAATATACGTATTGTGGGTGGAAGAAACCCCAAAGCCGAGCCAAATATGAGGCTGCTGAATATGCTGCTTAACATCGGTAAACCTAGCGCAGTAAAAATGGCTAGTAGAGTGAGCACTGATAAAGATTCAATCGCTAGACACTTGTTGTAGCGAATAATGTCTTTCTTTGATTGTAGAATCGCGAGTGTAAACTCTTTGATGGTGTTAGCCGCGGCTAGTAATGTCATCATGCCCGCAATGATTTTAAAATTACTAATATTTAGGTCTGAAAATTTTAGAATGTAGACCGAAATAAAGACCACTTGCATAAGTAAGACTAAGGGCATTCTTACCAATGCCCAAGATATTAGTTCTTCATGGCCATTGCTTTTTGAAGACAAGCTATAAGTAATGGCTGACGATAAGCCTGCTGCTGAAGTAATAAAGGCGATATTGGGTAAAAAATGAAAAATAAAAAACCAGCCAACCCCCTCCGGCCCCCACTCACGAGCAATTACCAGCGACGTGATTAGACCTGAAAACGTAACCCCTATTTGCCTCAATAAGCTGCTGTTAATTTCCTTTACGAAGGGTTTTTTGGCGAATTGTTTGATTTCGTTAGTTCCTTATGCATTTGATGCAAGCTACTGAACTGACCCCGCTACTATACTTGCCTTCTTGGAGTTTATGCGGACCTGTTCGAAGCCAAGTTAATTCATCACTTCTTGTGAAATATTCCGCTTGTTCGATTTCGAATCCATGGCTCTTGAGTAGGGAGCTTAATTCCTCAGGTGCAAATACTCGTTGGAAATTGTCCTGTTGGGGTATTCCAACTGGTACAGTTAGTAGCAACCATCCTCCATCGATAAGTAACTGGTGTAGTTTATTTAAAACCTCAGTAAGGGCTGCATCATTAACCTGTTCTTTATAGGCTCCTATTCCGACATGTTCAAGCGTCGAGACAGATACAATACAGTCAACAGGTTCTAATTGTAGCTTTTGTATTTCACCCTTATAGAATTTAAAATTTGGATGCTTTACGTCGTAGTCTCGTAAGTCAACACCTATTACCTGGTGCCCCATTGTAGCCATCGCCAAAGACAACCAGCTGCGAGTGCAGCCGAACTCCAAAATGCGTTTCTCAGGTGGAAGATCTGATAAATACTGTTGTATCATCGGAAGCTCGATAATACGTTCATTGACTGAACAAATCTTCCCACTTGAGACCTTTATAGGGACATTAAATATGTATTCGTGAGTACTGTCACGACGAATTAGTTTAGCTAAACGTAGTACTTTACCTAGCATTTTAGTTTTTCCTGAGCGGGTAGTATTTTTTGACTAAATTTTTTGCGATTTCTTTATAGCGGCTGACAGTCTCAAAGTTGACTGCAGGAGAGCTCCGTAAAGAGTACATTAAATTGTTATTCTTCAAATAAATTAGATGGCTTGTCAACGCCTTTTTACGACTTTGTTGCGCCTTCCCAAGATGCGTATTCTCTTGGTTGTCATAGCCCGAAAAATAGGCGATTAATGATGGCGGAATAGTTATTTGTGCATTGAATTCGTCGAAATCAACTTTACTTCCAATCATAATATTCCGGCTTCTAAAAAGATGGAGAATTGATGAACTCTGCTTGGCGGTAAATAAATAGGATTTTTGAGATAGGCATGAATCTAATAAGTTAACTAATACAGCCGAGTAGGAGCTGTAAAGTTTGATGAAATCAATTTCCAGCATTCCCTTAGATGCCATCCATTCTTGCCGAATCTGAAGAATTTCTTTTGAAAAAATCTCTGCTTGTCGAATGTTTGATATCCCCAATTCAATTGCGAGATCAACCGAATGAATGATTGATGATGCTCTGGTTAGGAGGCCGCGCGCATCGATTGTCCTTCTCGAGGCGCGGGAAATCTGTAATAATTTGTTAAAACAAATTTCTATCAAATAAATCAGTTTTTGCTCGTCCGTAAGTGCAAATTGCTCAATGGTGTAGAAGTTATCGTTGATAGTAGGGGTCATAATCTTAGTGGTACAGAAAATGTTAGTCAGGTTGTCTAAATCCCTCTTTCTAATCCAAAGTGCATCATGAAGAAAGTAATAGTCATCATCGGGTGTTTTGACATTGCATTGGCTTCCGTTAAAGCCACCGTCTTCAGTAACGACAATAAGGTCAATATCTGATATTCCTGGGCACCCTACGCTCCCCATTTGAAATACGCTAAGAACCCATGGATGTTTTTCTATTGAGCAGACTTTCTCTGTTATCACATCTTGATAATGGCGTTTGGTTCGATGCTCTGGCAAGTTACTAATTTTCATTGGCGTTACATGCTGAAAGTAATGATTGTATACTTGATAAAAGTTTTGATTGATCTAAATCATCGATTACGATTTTTGGCTTAAGATGGCTCAACAAATCGGGTAGTTTGTTCTGCAATAAGTGGTAGCCAAATTTTATACGAGAGGATGTTGAAAAACTCTTGGTTTGTCTCCAATGCGATCGTTCTTTGCTTGCAAACTTATAAATAACTTCATATTCAGGAAATTCTGAGCAAAACATAAGGAAAGAATTTTTTTTTAAAGTAGAGGATCCTTGTTCAGTATAATAAAGGCTAGGAATAATAAGTAGATGACTAATTAGGTTTTTAAAAGTATAGGGAGACCAAAATCGTTTGTTCTGTATGCGTTCACTGAGCCTCTTTAGCATATTCTCTAGTCGCCCCTTACTATTATTATGCGTACAATTGATTTCTAAATCGACTTTGTGTATAGCCCAGGCATTTCTATAAACGATTGGAGGAAGTATGGCTTCATCATATGCTTTGCATAACTCTGGCCATAACAGAAAAAAACCATGGTGCTGATTGCAGTCATAAGAATACAAAAAGGGCAATACTTTTCCTTTGAGGTAGAGCTTTAAGCTCTTAAGTGCTGACTGCGAGTAAGCCACATTATCTGCTATAAGCAGCGTGGCATCTAGATCTGAGAAGTCTATGGAGGAGTAATCTCCAGCAGAACCATGAACGAGAATATTGCTAATTAGACCATTGCTTTCGGATTGTAGTCGTTGGAGACAATTCTCTAGATCGCTCTCCTTCGTGCCACTTCTTTCTGGGATCGTGTGTTGAAAGGAAGGCGTGGAAACTGGACATTGAAGGAAACCTGTTATTTCTGAAGTGTCAGGGAGGCCATGAACGTACGAGTAAGTTTTCCTATATAAATTTAATGTGGAGTTAGAGTTCATAATCGTAGCAATTATAGGGGTCATCGGGCGAAGAAAATGTAGCTCATTATTCGCGGCGGCACTTACTATAGTACATTAAATAGGTTGGGTTGTTAGAAACAAAAACACCTGCGGGTAAGTGTATCTGGTTCAGTCGAGTTTACATAACCTTTTTTGTTAGTTAAATAAGCGCATTAGTTAATTTAGAGCATGCCGCGCGTTGTTTGATGCCCCAAGTACGAATATACGTAGTTTTCTTGGCCGACTGCTGGTAATTTGTGTCTTAAATTAAGTTGAGGAGGTTATTTGCGAGAACGGTTGTTAATCAGCATATACCTGTGTTGCTGAGCATGCGCTGACTAAGAACCGTCTTTGACGGCATGGTTGATTCAGGGCCTAAATTAGTGGGTGCAGGAAAAGATGCTTCCTTCAACAGTTGGTTTTCGAATGCATCACCAGAAGCACTAAATGATTAGGGCTCTTACTCGCGAGCGCTAGGTTTACAGTGTCCCAAAGACACCTCAATTACGAGTAATGAAGTATTTTGGAGCTGTTTTAACGCAACTTAATAATGTGGGAGAACAGCCTACTTTCTGTGGCCAGTAAATTGTAATTTGGGTGTTGTTTTTTTATCGGATGCTAATAGTATTCGTTATGGTGATATTATTCAGTGAAACTCAATAAGGCGTAAATATTATCAATCTCACGATGCTTAAAAGATATATAGTAAGAGTATATCGCTCTGCAAGGGTTGAATGGAGGGGGTTAGGTTTTCTCGAGGACGGTATATCAAGAGACATAGCTTATTCAGATCTTATCAAAGAAAGCCCAATTTTTGTCTTGTCAACGGGTAGATCAGGGACGAAGTTCATAACTGAAATTTTGGAGGCCTATCCTAGCTTATGGGTAGAGCATTCTCCATCACCTGAACTTGCGCATCAATCCTATTTGATATACCGCGAATCCCCCGATGTTGATTCCATTAAGTTGGCCTTTTTACATGCCAGAATGGATGCGATGAATAGGGCGCATGCATCAGGGTATCGTTATGTCGAGACCAATAATAGAATCACTTTCTATGCTGAGGCTATTGCGCAAATTTTTCCGAATGCGAAATTCGTTCACATAGTGAGGTCGCCCGCTGAATTTGTTCGAAGTGGAATGCGGCGCGGTTATTATAGCACAATGATTCCTGAATTGTCGGGGCATATAGAGCCAAGGTTGTGCGATCCTATCCGCGATATATGGTCAGAGTTAACTAGAGTGGAAAAAATATCTTGGCAATGGAATACCATCAATGAAAGTATAGAAAGATTTAAAGCGACTATTGATGCTAATAGGTTGTTTTTTTGTCGGTCTGATGATTTATTTCTGAATCCTGATGTTGCGACGTCGCTTTTGGAATTTGTGGGGGTGTCTTACATAAACAAAGAGAAGATTCTTAAGAAGCATTCGACTGCAGTAAATCAGCAAATAAGGGTGAATTCCCCGAGTACATCGATTGGTGTATGCAGGATAAAAATAATCTTAGACGCTTAGCTAAACTTGCGGTTGAATATGGCTTCGAATTGTGAACGTTACCGGAAATAAATATGCTTTGATTGTTCACGTTCCTGAGTATTGTTTGTCAGAAATGGAGTGGCTTTGCGGCGTGATTTTTGGAGAGTTCCTTAACGTTAAATTCACATTAAAACCCTCAGCCAAAGCGGGGTTTCACCTTGAGTCTGGTGAATACATTTTGAGTATGCCTGATATATTTATTTCTGGTGCACGATCGTCTAATTATGCCGTAATGGAAGAAATTTCTTATGGGACTTGGAATGTCAATTCGATTTTCGAGGGTATTTCATTATGCGGCGATTCCTTACCAGTATTATTCGGAACGCCTGGTGTAAGCGTAGAAGAGACTGGCCTTTCGTTAAGGGTGGATATATTCGGTACGTGTTTTTTTATGTTATCACGTTATGAGGAGTATGCCTCTTCTCTAAGAGACGAACATGGTAGGTTTTTGGGTGAGTATTCATATGCTTTTAAGTGTGGCTTCTTGGATAGGCCGCTAGTAGATGAATATGTAGAGGTTTTGTTCCATTTTATGGAACGAGCATGGCCAGGTATGGTTCGATTTCCATCAGGAGGAGCTGTGAAGGTTAGTTGTGATGTGGATCACCCTTTCGATGGGGCTGCTTCAGGTTTAGTCAGATTGTTTTCGGGAGTAGCAGCAGATGTAATTAAGCGTGGTTTTATTGTTCAGCCTGTCAAGCGAATTTTAAACGGCTTTTTTAGTCAATTCGGTATTTATCGCTTCGATCCCTTCGATACCTTTGATTGGTATATGAAAACTTGTGAAAAAGCAGGAAAGAAAGTTACGTTTTATTTTATTTCTGCAAATACTGCTGGCGATCTCGATGGTTTTTATTGCATTAACGATAGTCGTATCGTTAAACTAATGAAAGATATTGTCAGTAGGGGCCATGAGATTGGCGTGCATGGAAGTTACAATTCTTATAATGATTCAGCGCAAATAAGTACGGAGAAAGATATTTTACAAGCCCTTTTACGTAAATCTGAGTTGGACATTAGTATAAAGGAGGGGAGGCAACACTATTTGAGATGGGACGTAAGTTTCACTCCCGACGTATTAAATTCGGCCGGTTTGGAATATGATGGTTCTGGTTCGTTCGCTGATATTTCTGGATTTCGTTTCGGCACATCTAAAACGTTTACGATGTGGAGTTGGGCGGCGCGCTCTGCCTTATCATTAAAACAACGACCTTTGATTCTGATGGAATCGTCAGTGATTTCCAGTAAATACATGGGGCTTGGTTATTCTCAAGAAGCTTATGATCTCATGTCAGTTCTAAAGGAAAGGTCGTTATGGCGGGGGGATTTTAGTATTTTGTGGCACAATTCACACCTATCTAGAAAAAAAGATCGAGATTTATTTGAACTGCTTGTTCAATAGGTTTGTGTGTTTTGTCTTAGTCGAGGTAATCTGATTGAATTATAGCCTCGATGTGCATTCACACATATGTAGGGTTTGTGTCAATTGGGAGTCTCTGAATTGCATTGTGTGAACTTTGTGGAAGAGATCAGTGTGTTTGATAGCATTGCTATGTTTTACCCTCTCTCATACAGGTTGGCCTAGCGCAGGGAAATAGTGGCTTTGGTTGATGTGTGCGAGTTTCGCATGCTGTTATGCTTTCTATTTCCACATATTGGATCGTCAAATGACATAGCCAATATTATGCTTCATGTCGGTATTCATTTTACATTTCATGTCATTATTTATATTTTTTTCTATTGTATATTGCTCGTTGAAGCGAGGGCTGGTTTCCATTTCGCGCGTTTTTCTCTGCAAAAATTCTTTCGTCGTACAAACTATTTTTGCGGGATTCCCTGTGGCCACCTGTCCATCGCTTATGTCTTGCGATACGACACTTCCCGCGCCAATTATAACATTATCGCCAATAGTAACCCCCGGCAGAATAATTGAACCTGCGCCTACGAATACTTGGTCGCCAATTTTTACTTTACCAACCCTAGTGTAGTTTAGGTGTGATTTTGTGGAGGCGTCGTGAGCGAGGATGTGAACTCTCGGTGATAAAGTGACGTTACTTCCTATTTCTATGTGCCACGCATGAGAAGGATCAATTATTACCTCTTTTTGCATGTTAAAGTTTTCACCAACGACTAGTCCCCTTCTAATAAGTCGATTGAGCGGTATCATGATATACACTTCGCGATAGAATCTTCGTAGTAGTTTCATTGTATTCATCCTGATCTATTCGATTGTTGGTGGTTTGATTGAGGAAGTTGCGACTAACGATAAAGTTGTCGCACTAAGGCTTTCTGATTCCATTAGACTATTTAGTAATAATGTCTGATATCCGTTGGTCCCAATCAAATAAAAATTGTTTTTTCACATCACCACACAGATCTATGAGGCTCAGCCTATCTTGGGGGGAGGCCATCGCAAATTTATTTATAGCGTGTATCCATTCCTCGGAATCTAAGGCTAGAATACAGCTTTGGGGTAGCATTTCCTCGTGAGCACCTATTTGACTGGCGAAAATAGCGGTTTCAGTTCCGAGTGCCTCTAATATTACGTTTGGAGCAGCTTCTAACTTCGATGGAGACAGGAGAAGGTGAATGTCAGACCATGCATGGGTCATATCCGTCCACCCGTGAAATACCACCCTATCCCCTATGCCTATATCTCGTGCTTTTTGCTTAAGTAAAGGGAGAGAGGGGCCTGCCCCATAGATATTCAATATAACCCTTGGGTCGGTTTTCTCCCACAAATCCATCAGAAATATTTGGTTTTTTAATGGTTCCGTTATTCCCACGCACGCAGCATTGATACTTTCAGAAGGAGATATTTTGTGCGTTGAAAATAGATCATCCTCTATATTGTTTCTCAATATTCCGGTTTGTGCGGGCAGTAAAATTTTGTGCCGAAGCAGTAGAGCGGCAAGTGGTGTCTTTGATACCGAGTAGAGCGTATTTTTGAAAACTCCTAAGCCCTCCACTAAACTGTCGGCCCAAATTATGAATCGGTTTTTACCATTGATGATATGCGTTTTAATTGGGTCCGCGTGTAAGAAAATCGTGAGTTTCTTGTCATTAGATAGGTATTTTGATAATTGAAGAAGAAAACCGTAGCTCGGATTGAACGCAAACGGTCGATCGATATTTAATTTAAGTGTCAAATAAGCCAGTTGAATAGGTGCGGCAAGGTGCCATAGAGCCCAGAAGAGAAGATTCTCACTGTTTCCGGGCCAATAAAATCGATGGTAAATACAATTATCATGATCGATTGGAAATTCCTCAAGCGACAGGTAGTGGACCTCGTGCCCTCTTGCCAGCAAAGCTTCTATACATCTGAAATAGCGGCGGCAAAAACCACCAGGCTTCGGCTTGTAGTAACAGGTCAGGATTTTCATTCTGAATAACAGTGCTCCAGCGATGGTAGTAAAAAACTCTAAAAATTGAAATTTGATTGGTGATTATTAGTTGAAAAAGTGCCAGTATTGCTTTCTCGCAATATAATTCCAACTGTATTGCTCTGCTTTCGCCCGCGCTAACCTAGCCATATTTAGGGTTTCTTCACGGCTGCTACCGAGGGCAAGTTCAATTTTCTGTACTAAGGACGTTTCATGCCCCGCTTCGCAAAGGTAGCCGTTCACGTTGTCGTTTATTACCTCCTCGGCTCCACTTCCCACGCTTGCAATACAAATTTTTTGGTATGACATCGCTTCCAAAAGTGACACTGGCAGACCTTCTCTGTCACCATTATTTCCGCTTATAGAAGGCAAAATGTATAAGTGTGAATTTCTCAGGTAGTATGCCTTTTCTTTTTGGGTGACGAATCCTGGCTGAATAACTTTGCTCTTCAAATCTAAATCTAAGATCCACTGATCAATCTTGGTTGCGATCGGACCTACTCCAGCGAGAATCAGAATGACTGCAGGGTCTTTTTCGCTTATTATTTTAAGGGCCTTTAGCAAAGTATGTATGCCTTTCTTTTCGACAAACCGCCCCATAAATAGGAGGACCTTTTTTCCCGATAGGGCGCTGGTCTCTATTACTTCGCGCGGTTGAACAATATCTTCTATATCCGGAAGGTGAATTCCCATTGGAATTACTTGAAATTTGTGTTTGATGTCAGCCCATTCGTCTCCGCTGTAGAAACTCGATATCCCGTCTAGTGTTCTTTGACTTACAGCGCTTGCTGCCTTAACAGAGGAGAGTGCTGCACGAACCATTTTCCGTCCGAAAAAAGGTAGTTTTTTACAGATTTCCACGTCGTACGAATGACTTGTGAATACATGTGGAATGTCGTTTTGTTTAGCCTGTATGTGGCAAAGCAGCCCTTGGGGTAAGAACCAATGCGAGTATATGTAATCTGGCTTTACTTCTCCAATCGCTTTGGCTAGGGCTCTGTACTCGTAGTAGAACATCAAAGGTACTTGGAGAATATTCCACTTACTTTTGCTAATAGCTGGGAGTATGCCTAGGTTGGTTAGGTTTTGCTTGTTAGTTGGCCAAAAGTAATTGAACCGTCTCACTGTTATGTTTGGAGCAAGTGGTGCTCCTGGGCGCCCCATACGGGTAGCTGCCAAAACTGTTATCTCCGTATCGTATTCAGCGAGCGCGTTTACCTGTTCCAATAAAAACAATGGTAGATCGTCATTAGGGGCCGTTGGGAAGAACGAAGAAACGAATAAGATTTTTATCGCCATAGTTCTTTCCTCCCGAAATTTCTAGGGTTCATTTTTTTCGGATTGATAGATTAGCATCGTAATTTGTTCGGAAACCAGGCCGATTAAAAAAACAATAAGTGAAGTACTAAAAAGTAGCGCAGTCATGTTGGTGAATGTGCCGAAACTAATGAAGGTATAGGCGTATCTCAGAAGGCCAAGTCCGAAAAGCACTGCGCTTATTGGCGTAAACATTTTTAGCGGGGAATAAAGCACTCCGACTTTAAATATGATCAGGAGAAATTTTAGGCCGTCCTTGGTCAAGCTAATATGGCTTTTACCGGTTCGTTTATTGGTTATTATCGGGGTGTAAGCCACAGAATGGCCCGCGCGGAAAAAGGCCATTGTACTGGTGGTGGGATATGAAAAACCATTTGGAAGCAAATGAAGAAATTTCTTGAATTTCTCTGCGTTCACTACTCTGAAACCGGACGTAAGGTCCGGTACTTTGTGACCAACCATAAAGCTGGCTAATCGATTGTAAACTTTATTGGCAGCTAAGCGCCCTATGCTAGCTTGGGATGAGTGATCTCTTGCGCCAACCACCATATCGTAACCGGAGTTGAAAACGTCCAATAATTGGTTGATATCTTCAGGTTTGTGCTGCCCGTCTGCGTCCATAAACAGTATGGTTTTTCCTTGTGCTTTTGAAGCTCCAGCTTTTATGGCAGCGCCATTTCCTTTGGAGTATGGGTGCTTGAGCTCGATCACATCTAGTTCGCCACAAATGTCTGAGGTGTTATCACTAGAGCCATCATTCACAACGATTATTTCGGCTGTAGGGTGCGCCTGACGAATTGCAGGCAGCAAGGTAGAGAGTGAAAGAGCTTCGTTTTTAGACGGTAATACAATAGATAGATCCGTACCCATTTCTGTTCCTTGAGGTATTGTTGTATTCGCCACGCATACATACATTGGAGATTGTTTCATGGTGTAAACGCGGCATCGTCATCTACGCTGTTATTCTTAACGACAAGTCAATAGCCATACAATTTTTTGTCAGCTCGCCGATGGATATGAAATCGACCCCCGTCTCGGCAATATGTCTTAGTGTTTCGCTTGTTATTCCACCTGATGCCTCAAGTTTTGCAGCTCCTTCGTTTAACTTAACGGCTCTAAGGAGCATTTCCGGGGGGAAATTATCAAGCATTATGATGTCAGTCTTGGCAGCTATTGACGCTTTAAGTTCATCAATGCTCTCCACTTCAATTTCAACATTTTTTGTAGGCGCTTGTAATTTTGCGCTACGAACAGCCGCCCCAATCCCCCCACAAGCCATAATATGATTCTCCTTAATCAAAAAAGCATCATACAAGCCCACTCGATGATTAAAGCACCCTCCCTGAGTCACCGCATACTTCTGCGCCGTTCTCAAACCGGGAATCGTCTTTCGTGTATCCAACAACTTAACCCCAGTCCCTTCAACCAAGTCTGCATACTTCCTACAAATTGTCGCGGTTCCAGACAGCAGTTGTAGAAAGTTCAGCGCGGTTCTCTCGCCAGTTAACAAACTCCGAGCAGAGCCTTCTAGGGTAAAGAGCTCACTGTTCGCTTCAACACGCTGCCCGTCTGCTACTAGCCAGGTCACTACAACTTGGGGGTCTAGCTGGCGGAACACTTCATTTACCCACTCTACACCGCAAATCACGGCATTCTCTCGTGTGATTACAGTCGCCTTGGCGCGCTGGTCTTCTGGAATTAGCTGGGCGGTGATGTCGCCACTGCCAATGTCTTCTGCTAGTGCAAATGTCACACTGGCCTCAAGGTCTTGCTGTAAGCCCGGGATGTCGCTGTTCATATAGTCTCTTAAATCGTTTTTTAAATAGCTTCTTTTGAAATGCTCATTTCAATAATGAGAGACATTCTAGCAAGCTTTACGCCAGCCTTCACTGCTGATATTGCCGCAGGGTTAACTGATTGCCTCGCTGGGTAAATTCTATTTCCTTCAGGGCACTCATACCCAACAATATCTCTTGGCCACGC